>OKVK01000021.1_pt1 | contig 120737 bp, 116 predicted proteins | sample 1604771 | NCBI WGS metagenome assembly OKVK01 (sample SAMN01760906, study PRJEB22395) | human gut metagenome | reverse complement strand
GTCATCTGGGTCAGGTCGTTGGTGCCGAAGCAGAAAAAGTCAGCCTCTGCAGCGATCTCATCGGCAGTCAGGGCAGCACGGGGGATCTCAATCATGGTGCCCACTTCATATTCCAGAGCAATACTGGCTTCCTTGATGAGGGCATCAGCGGTTTCCACCACATACTTCTTAACGAACTTGTACTCCTTGAGCTCGCCTACCAGGGGGATCATGATTTCGGGCACGACCTTCCAGTCGGAATGACGCTTCTGGACATTGATAGCGGCCTTGATGATGGCACGGGTCTGCATAACTGCGATTTCGGGATAAGTGACGGTCAAACGGCAGCCACGGTGACCCATCATGGGGTTGAACTCATGGAGATCCGCAATGACCTGCTTGATGTAAGCCACAGTCTTACCCTGAGCCTTGGCCAGCGCTTCAATGTCGGCCTCGTCGGTGGGAACAAACTCATGGAGGGGGGGATCCAGGAAGCGGATGGTCACAGGATGGCCGTCCAGTGCTTCAAAGAGACCTTCAAAGTCAGCCTGCTGCATGGGCTCAATCTTGGCCAGAGCAGCTTCCCGCTCTTCCAGAGTTTCTGCGCAGATCATCTCGCGGAAAGCGCCGATACGGGCGGGGTCAAAGAACATATGCTCCGTGCGGCACAGGCCGATACCCTGTGCACCAAAGGCCGCAGCCTGACGGGCATCCTTGGGAGTATCCGCATTGGTGCGCACGCCCATGGTCTTGTACTTGTCAGCCAGATCCATGATGCGGCCGAAATAACCGGAGTTGGGGTCTGCGGGCACGGTGGGGATCAGGCAGTCATAGATATTGCCGGTGGAGCCGTCCAGAGAGATATCGTCTCCTTCGTGGTATTCCTTTCCGTGGAGGGTGAAGCGCTTGTTCTCTTCATCCATCTTGATGTCGCCGCAGCCGGAAACGCAGCAGGTACCCATGCCGCGGGCCACAACGGCAGCGTGAGAAGTCTGGCCGCCGCGGACGGTGAGGATACCCTGAGAGTACTTCATGCCCTCGATGTCTTCGGGGGAAGTCTCCAACCGTACCAGAACGACTTTTTCGCCCTTCTTTCCATGGGCAACGGCGTCTTCAGCGGTGAAAACAATATGACCGGCAGCAGCACCGGGGGAAGCGGCAATGCCCTTACCCACGGGATTGGCTTTCTTCAGCGCTTCGGCGTCGAACTGGGGATGCAGAAGCATATCCAGGCTCTTGGCGTCGATCTGCATGAGGGCTTCTTCTTCAGTGATCATGCCTTCGTCAATAAGATCACAGGCAATCTTGATAGCGGCGGAAGCGGTGCGCTTGCCGTTGCGGGTCTGGAGCATGAAAAGCTTGCCGTGCTCCACAGTGAACTCCATGTCCTGCATGTCGTGATAATGGTTCTCCAGAGTCTTGCATACATCTACAAACTGGGCAAAGGCTTCGGGGAATTTCTGCTCCATCTCGCTGATGGGCATGGGAGTACGGACGCCTGCGACCACGTCTTCGCCCTGGGCATTGGTCAGGAACTCGCCGAAGAGACCCTTGGCGCCGGTAGCGGGGGAGCGGGTGAAAGCAACGCCGGTGCCGCAGTCATCTCCCATGTTGCCGAAAGCCATCATCTGCACGTTAACGGCAGTACCCCAGGAATAGGGGATATCATGGTCCATACGGTAGATATTGGCGCGGGGGTTATCCCAGGAACGGAACACGGCCTTGATGGCCTCAAAAAGCTGCTCTTTGGGATCGGTGGGGAAGTCCTTGCCAAGCTGCTTTTTGTACTCGGCCTTGAACTGTTCTGCCAGCTCATGAAGATCCTCGGCGGAAAGTTCCACGTCAAAGGTGATGCCCTTGCGTGCCTTCATTTCGTCGATGAGCTTTTCAAAATATTTCTTGCCCACTTCCATGACCACGTCGGAGAACATCTGGATGAACCGCCGGTAGCAGTCCCAGGCCCAGCGGGGGTTGTTGGATTTTTCGGCAATGACCCGAACTACGTCTTCGTTAAGACCCAGATTCAAAATGGTATCCATCATGCCGGGCATGGATGCGCGGGCGCCGGAACGGACGGAAACCAGCAGGGGGTTCTCCTTATCGCCGAACTTCTTGCCGGTGATCTCTTCCATCTTGGAAATGTAGTCCATGATCTGACCCTGGATCTCTTCGTTGATCCGGCGGCCGTCCTCATAGTACTGGGTGCAGGCCTCGGTGGTGATAGTGAATCCCTGAGGAACAGGCAGCCCAATGTTGGTCATTTCGGCCAGGTTCGCACCTTTGCCGCCCAGAAGGTTGCGCATGTCTTTGGAACCTTCGGAGAACAGGTAAACATATTTGTGTGCCACAGTTCATACCTCCTAGAAAATGTGCTTGCGTATATTCTTTCAAACAACCAATTCATTATAGCAATGCACATGTTCCTTTGCAAGAGATAAACACCTTTCTCCTCGAAAAAATGCAGGAAAAATTTCGTGCCGAAGGACTGAACCGGCATGAACGAACGTTGCCGGGGGCAATATTCCTGCCGCAGCGAAGATGCTGTATCGACAAAATAAATTTGCACCGGATTTTCGTGTAAAAAACGATACCCGTAAAAAAGCAGGCGGATTTTTCAAAACAATAAGCCATGCCGGTCAGAGGTATTATATCTTTCTCGCCGGTTGCCTATTTTCATCTGCCGTGGTAATATAATGCATATGAATGAAACGGAATTCTATCAGGCTACGAAAAATCGCTCCCTGAAGGGTGCTTATCTGCTGTGCGGGGAGGAGGAACTCACCAAGCAGGAAGCTGCCGTACGAGTAGAAGAACTGCTGGACCCGGGCTTTCGGGAACTGAACCGGCAGAGCTTTACCCGGCCTGCTGCAGCGTCCGAAGTCTTTGCAGCCTGCGATCAGCTGCCTCTGTTTGACAGCTTTCGTCTGGTGGAGGTAAAGGAGTGGGACGAGAGCGTATCTCGCGGCCTGTTAGAAAAAGACAGACTTCTGTTTTTACCGGATACTACGGTGCTGCTGCTGCTTTGCAGGGGTGCCTGCAAAAAAACGGATCCTTTGTTTAAGCTCCTGGCGCAGAAGAACAGGGTAGCCGTGTTCGAACCCCTGACGAGGGATCGGACTGTGAATATGCTTTTGCGAGAGGCGGGACTGAAAAACGTGGGTCTTAGCCGCAGTGTGGCAGGACTTCTGGCAGACAAGGTAGGATATGATGCATACCGACTGCGAAACGAATTTTCCAAGGCTGCCGATTTTGTTGGCCCCTGCGGCGAGGTTACGGAGGCCGTTTTGGACAGCGTAGTGACTCCTACTGCGGAGTTTCAGGTTTTTGAGCTATTGGAAACACTTCTGGCGGGGCGCAGGGCGCAGGGCCTGACCATGCTTCGACAGGCTTTGCAGCAGGGGGAAAATGCTTTGGGTCTGGCTGCTTTTCTGTGCGGGCGGCTGAAGCTTATATTGACGGCCAGGGAGCATCTGGAAACGGGAAAGACTCCGGAAGCCGCAGCAAAATTGCTGGGAGGCAGCCCCTATGCTGCAAAAAAGGCTGTGCAGAGCGCCCAAAAACGTACGGCTGCTCAGTGGCGGCAAGTGCTGAAGGCTTTTGAACTGGTAGATATACAAACAAAGCAGGGCCTTGCAAAGGACAGTGATGCGTTGCTGCTTGCCGTCATATCTCAGTTTTGATTTTTCGGTTTAGACCGCTGATAATTTTTTACCCGCATTGGGAGAAAGGAAGCATCTGCATGAAATTCGCCATCGTTGGCTGTCAGTCTGAAGACTCCATCCATCTGCCTCACTATTCCGAGGTCATTACCACCCCTTACGGCAGTGTGAAGGTCTATCACGCCACCACGCCTGCCGGCAACGAGGTCATTCTGTTGACCAGGCACAGCCTTTCTCTGGTAGAGGATGCCTATGAGACAAATTACCGGGCTAACATTTATGCTTTGTATCTGTGCGGCGTGACCCACATCGTCAGTGCATCCATTGCCGGTACCTGTGATTATACGCATAAACTGGGCAGCTTCAGTCTGATTTCCGATTTTATTGATTTTACCCGTCTGCGGGAGAGCACTTTCCGCCGGGAACACCGGCTGGTGACCCATGTGGGTATGGATTCCGTATTTGACGAGGATATGAATGATGCACTGGAACACATCATCAAAGAGCGGGATATTCCTTACGAAGGACGGTGCGTGTATGCCTGTACCGACGGCCCCCGGTATGAAACAGCTGCAGAAGTGCGCATGATGCGGGAACTGGGGGCGCAGATACTGGGCGTTACGCTCGTGCCCGAAGCACCTCTGAGTCGGGAAATGGGCATGAAGTACGCTTCCATTGCCATTATTGCTCGTTATGGCACTGGCATGGACCATGACATCACGGACGAGGATCTGCTGCGCATCTCCGCCCAGCATAAGGGTAAGGCACTAGAGGTAGCGCTGACTCTGGTGGACAGCTATCGGGAGTAAAAACTCCCTTTCTGTTGGGACTGACAGGGAGCGCTTGAGGCGCTTCCTGTTTGTTCTTTTAATAAGAATGGAGGGCGTATATGCGTTTTATCTGCCTGCTGCTGGTTTTGCTTTTCCTATTTCCTGACAGTGCAATGGGAGAGGAAAAAACGGAAGGTCCGGAGGCTTCGGCTGCACCGAAGGCCTCTGTGCTGACGGATAGAATTCATTACTCGTCAGATATGCCGGGATATCCGCGGCAGGTGCGGGATCGGGATCTGGATACAAGTTTTTCTGTAAGCGCCGAATATCCATTGCACATCGATATTCGAGAATCCCAGCCCGCCTGGCTTTGCATTGCCTGGGAATATGCTGCTCCGAAGCGTTCCGTCCGGTTTCTGGATAAAAACAATATCCTGCTGGAAGAAGTAAATACTCCCTTTCCTTTTCATAACGAAGTTTTATCCGTTCCCCAGAATACGCAGTATATAGAACTGCAGGGTTTGGAAGATGCCGTAGTCAGCATCAGCGATCTGTATTTATATGGGGAGGGGGCTTTGCCGGAACCCTGGTGTTATGATTGGCAGCCTACTCCGGAAAAGCTGGATTTCCTGGTGGTGGCTACTCATTTTGATGATGACGCCATCTGGCTGGGAGCGGTTATGCCTTTGCTTGGGGCCGAGGACGGATATACCGGTGTCATTCTGTATATGACCTATCAGCAGCGGCTGCGCTTGAACGAAGCTCTGATGGGGGCCTGGACCATGGGAGAGCGAGGCTATCCATTGTTTTCCATGCTGCCGGACGTATATTTGGAAAAATACCTTTCCGCTGTCCAGTTTTCATATGACATCGTGCTGCAATATATGGTGCGCTGCTATCGACAGTATAAGCCGTTGGTGGTCTTTACACAGGATCTGGAGGGAGAGTATGGCCATTGGCAGCATAAACAAACGGCACGATGTGCCCTGGATGCCATTCCTCTTGCAGCGGATTCAACTTATGACAGGGAATCCGCGGAGAAATATGGGGTATGGCAGGTGCAGAAAGCATATACGCATCTTTACCCTGAAAATAAAATTCAGCTGGATACCAGGCGCGCCTTAACCGCTTTTGACGGGAAAACGGCAGTAGAAGTAGCCAATGACGCTTATAAAAAGCATGCCAGCCAGTTCTCTTATCATGCCTATAGGGTTGCGGATGACTATAAGTATTCCATAGCGGACTTTGGCCTTTCTTACAGTGCGGTACAGGATCCGGGGACACATCCGTTTGCAGGCATAGACGATAGCCTTTTGTGCAGAAAAAGTGCTAAGGCATCGGAAGAAAAAACAGTGCCTGCGGATACACCGGCACCGAAGCAAACCACTGCTCACACAGATGCACTGACGACACCGGCTGACCATACAGATACCCTGATGTCGACAGATGCGCCTGCGACTGAGGATACACCTTTGCCGGCTGACGGGGAAGAGGAAGAACCGGTGAGCCGCTCCATGGTGATCACAGGCTGTATAATATTAGCTGTCGGATTGTACTTTAAATGCCGGGATATTCAGAAAAAAGGGCCAGCAGGTACAAATGAAGAAGATGCGGAGGATGAAGAACTGGAAGAGGATCTGGATGCTATGGAGGAAGAAGAGGACGATTGATTCGTCCTGCCCGCAAATGTTCCACAAAAAAATATTTTTCCCCTTTACAAATCAGGGACCTTGTGTTAGTATACTGACAATGATTTTTAATCGGTACAGAGATGCCGGCAAGGTCACCATAGAAATGTTGGGCGCATTAGAGCCCGGCTAAAATGCATGGAACAAGCCTGCCGCATCGGCAGGCTTTTTTGTTGCCCTGTATCGAAAAGAAAGGAGCTTTCATGCAGTATAAGGCTGAGATCATGGATGAGGCGGCGGTGGGTCGTTCCCTCAAACGTATGACCCATGAGATCCTGGAGCGGAACAAGGGCACCGAAGGGTTGCTGCTGCTTGGGATCAAACGCCGGGGATTGCCTCTGGCCCGGGAGATCGCTGAAAACATCCGGCGGTTCGAGGGAGCAGAGGTGCCCGTGGGGTACATAGATATCACTCTGTACCGGGATGATCTGAGTGAGCTGACCCCTCTTCCGGATGCCGGAGATACCTGCATCCCCGTGGAGCTTGCAGGAAAGAACTGCGTGCTGGTAGATGATGTGCTCTATACAGGCCGCACGGCCCGGGCAGCCATCGAAGGTGTATTTCATTATGGGCGGCCGGCTTCCATCCAACTGGCGGTGCTGGTGGACAGGGGGCATCGGGAACTGCCGATCCGTGCCGATTTCGTGGGCAAGAACATACCTACTTCCAAAGAAGAAATGGTGGCCGTCACCGTTCCGGCTATCGATAACGAACCGTACGGCGTAAAGCTGTATGATCGATGAATAGATGTAAGTCGTCCCCTGCGGGGGTATAGCATACAGGAAACAGGACAAAACGGATCATGAAGGGAGTAAAAAACATGGATCTCATCTACAACATTAAAGACAAACCCAAATTCTCCGAACTAATTGCTTTCTCCTTCCAGCAGCTGCTGGCTATCATGGCTGCAACCATAGCTGTGCCTGCCGTAGTGGGAAATGGGATGACCGCTTCCGCTGCATTGTTCGGCGCAGGTGTCGGCACCATTGTCTATCAGCTGTTTACCAAGTTCCGCAGCCCTGTGTTTCTGGGCTCTTCCTTCGCTTTTCTGGGCTCCATGTTTGCGGCCTTTGCAGGGGCTACATCCATGACGCTGGGGTATCTGGGGCTGATCCTGGGCGCCGCTTTTGCCGGTTTGGTGTATGTGATCCTGGCCATCGCCGTAAAGGCGGCAGGTGTGCAGTGGATTAATAAGCTTATGCCCGCCGTAGTCATCGGACCCACCGTGGCTATCATTGGTCTCAGCCTGGCCGGCAATGCCGTAGGCGATATGCTTCGGGGCGATGTGACCATAGAAAATGTTGCCGCAGCTTCCCCCAACGTTGCGCTGCTGTGCGGTCTGGTCACTTTGTTTGTGGTTATTATCTGCTCCATTTTCGGCAGCAAGCGGGCTCGGCTGGTTCCCTTTATCATTGGCATCATGGCCGGGTATGCGGTAGCGCTGGCGTTTACGCTGATCGGCATGGCCACCGGAAATGATTCCCTTCTGATTATCGACTTTGCTCCCTTTAAGGCACTGGTAGCGGACGGTGTCACGCTCAAAACCTTCCTGACTCTTCCTGAATTTACCTTTGTAACGGCGCTCAAGGGGGTAGGCGAGCTGAATGGCGCATATGTAGGGGCTATCGCTGTGGCTTATGTACCCGTGGCCTTCGTGGTCTTTGCCGAGCATATTGCAGACCATAAGAACCTGTCCACCATCATTAATCAGGATCTGCTGACTGATCCCGGTCTGGCCCGCACCCTTCTGGGCGACGGCATCGGCTCCATGGCGGGTGCATTCTTTGGCGGCTGCCCCAATACGACTTACGGTGAAAGCGTTGGATGCGTGGCCATCACCCGGAATGCATCCGTAGTGAGCATCACCGGCGCAGCGGTTCTGGCCATGCTGGTGGCTTTCCTTTCTCCGGTAGTAGCCTTCCTGGATTCCATCCCTGCCTGCGTCATGGGCGGCGTGTGCCTGACTCTGTACGGCTTTATCGCAGTGTCCGGACTGAAAATGTGCCAGGATGTGGATCTTAACGATAATCGGAACCTGTTTGTGGTTTCTGCCATCCTCATTGCGGGTGTAGGCGGCCTGACTCTGACTTTCGGTAAAGTGACTATCACCTCCGTAGCCTGCGCACTGATTCTGGGCATTCTGGTGAATGTAGTGGTTCGCCGGAAGGATCATCCGGAAGGGCAGGAGCATGAACCCCAGCAGGTAATCAAGTAATCTCCTGGCAACAAGTTCATAGGATTCCCCTCTGTAGACCCCCGTATGCCCTTGAGCTACGGGGGATTTTTTATCATATCTAATCGGACGTGCGGATTCTACACGAAAGGGGATGGAAATGTGAAAAACTTGAGAAAAATAAGAATTATCCCCTGCACGGCACATTTTTCAAAACGTAAAATAGTATATCATTTTAAGGCTATTGACAACTTTTGCCCATGTGATATGATGAAGCTGCAAGAAATCCTGCACCACTTAGGCGCATCTGTGCGCTCGGCTTTGGCGCAGGAGGAAGCGAAATTTTTGGGAGGATAGTATGAACGCATACATCGAGAGAGTCATCGAGGACGTAAAGCGTCGGGATCCCGGCCAGACCGAGTTCATTCAGACCGTAGAAGAGGTTCTTCGTTCCCTGGAAAAGGTGATCGAAAAGCACCCCGAGTATGAAAAGGCAGCTCTGCTGGAGCGGCTGACTGAGCCGGAGCGTATCATCCAGTTCCGGGTACCCTGGGTCAACGATGCAGGTGAAGTGAAGGTGAACCGCGGTTTCCGGGTGCAGTTCAACAGCGCCATCGGGCCTTACAAAGGGGGTCTGCGTTTTGCTTCTCACGTCAATCAGTCCGTCATGAAGTTCCTCGGCTTTGAGCAGACCTTCAAAAACAGCCTGACCAGCCTGCCTATGGGCGGAGGCAAGGGCGGCGCCGACTTCGATCCCACTGGCAAGAGCGATATGGAAATCATGCGTTTCTGCCAGAGCTTTATCACCGAGCTCTATCGGCATATCGGTCAGAATGTGGACGTTCCCGCCGGCGATTTGGGCGTGGGCGGCCGTGAGATCGGCTATATGTTCGGTCAGTATAAGCGTATCGTCAACTCCTATGATAACGGTACCTTCACCGGTAAGGCCCGCTCCTTTGGCGGCAGCCTGATCCGTCCGGAAGCTACCGGCTTTGGCGCCATCTATTATGCTGAGGATGTTCTTAAGCATGATGGGACCACCATGGAAGGCAAAACCATTGCCGTTTCCGGTTTCGGCAACGTGGCATGGGGCGTTTGCACCAAGGCAGCCCAGCTGGGAGCCAAGGTGGTCACCCTTTCCGGTCCTGACGGCTATATCTACGATGAAGCCGGCGTTGTAACGCAGGAGAAGATCGATTACATGCTGGAGATGCGCGCAAGCAACCGCAACCGGGTGCAGGACTATGCCGACAAGTTTGGCGTTCCCTTCTTCCCCAAGCAGAAGCCCTGGGGTGTTAAGGTGGATATCTGCATGCCCTGCGCTTATCAGAATGAGATCGGCATGAAGGAAGCACAGCAGATGCTGGATAACGGCCTCAAATATTATATCGAGGTCGCCAACATGCCTACCACCAACGAAGCTCTGTACTTCCTCATGGACAAGGGCCTCACCGTTGCCCCCAGCAAGGCGGTTAATGCCGGCGGCGTATCCGTATCCGGTCTGGAGATGAGCCAGAACTCCGAGCGCCTGAGCTGGTCCGCCGAGGAAGTGGATAAGTGGCTGCATACCATCATGCACAATATTTACACTTCTTCCGTGGAAGCTGCCGAAGAGTACGGCCTGGGCTACAATCTGGTGGCCGGTGCCAACATTGCCGGTTTCAAGAAGGTGGCCGATGCCATGCTGGGTCAGGGTATCGTCTGATCTGACTGTTTCCAAAATACATAAAGCAATGGATCCCCCCGGTTCTGCCGGGGGATCTTTAATCTGCAGGCTGATATATACGGATGCGGTTAGGCTCTACCATCAAAAACGATTCAGGCGGTGTTCATACCTGTGGATTTCATATCCTTTCGGTCTGCAATGCTTCTATCATTTTTTTGGTGCGGTGCATAAAAATCCCCTGCACAGGTTTTCATGCAGGGGAAGTTGTTGTCTTGTTTGGTGCTTAAAAACTCAGCACGCCCAGATGCTCCAGCAGGATCTTTAGGCCGATCAGAATAAGGATCACGCCGCCGGCAATCTCTGCTTTACTCTTGTATTTCAGTCCGAATACGTTCCCTACCTTCAGGCCAACGGCTGAGAAAATAAAAGTAGTGCAGCCGATAAGCAAAGCCGAAGGCAAAATCCGCACATCTGGCAGTAAACCAAAGGTAATACCCACAGCCAAAGCGTCTATACTGGTGGCTATAGCCAGTACCAACATGGAGCGAAAAGTAAAGGATGCATCTTCTGCTTCGGTCTCTTCTTTAGAAAGACCCTCTCTGAGCATATTGAGCCCAATAAGGCTCAGCAGTGCAAAGGCGATCCAGTGGTCGAAACTGGTAATATATTTTTCAAAGCTGCTGCCTAAAAAATATCCAAGAGTGGGCATAAGTGCCTGAAAGCCGCCGAACCAAGCACCAATGCACACATAATGTTTCCAGTTCAGTTTTTTTGCGCTGAGGCCTTTGCAGATAGATACGGCAAAAGCATCCATAGACAGTCCAATGGCAATCAGCAGCAATTCAACAAAATCCATACAAGTGTCCTCCGGATCATAAAAAAATCAGGCGCATCCCGCACCTGAACTCCATGCTCAAGCACAGCACCGCCGCACTTGAGTCTCGCTGTTTAAGACAAGCCAGATGGTGTTGCCGTCAGTCTGTTGACTTGCCACTCACGTTTAGAGCCATCTACTCCCTCAAAGTTTGTTCACTATACCAAACTTTTGTGTTTATGTCAAGAAAAAACCGTTTTAACACAGGAAAAGTATTCACGAAGGAAGGGGAGTATGCTATACTTTTTATAAAGTGAAGGAGGCGGCAGAATGCTGGAAACTGGATATGTGATGCTGCAGATACGGTTACTGATCCAGGCACTGGCCAAACTGCTTACAGGACAGACAGGGGAACAAATGGATTCCACACTGATAGAAGTCGAAGCGGTCGGGAAAAGTATGGGCCTTATGGATCTGGCGGCTCAGGGAAGGATCAACGAAGGAGAAAACAAGTTCTTTGCGGCATTGGAACAGTCTCCGAAGGATGCCATGCTTCTCAAAGAGGGATTGGACTTTTACGGCTGGCTCAATGATAAGGAAGAGAGCTGGCTCCAACTTTTTGATTTTTCTCATGAAGAGATACGGGCCGGGATAAGAGACCTTGCAGTGCTTATGGGACAAAGCGTTATGGCAGATCTGGTGTTGGATGAATAAGGAGAGAAAGAAGCAAATGGATAAGATTTTTGAAACGGAAAGAGTGTACGCCCGGAACTGGTCACCGGATGATGCGTGGGAAGCCTTTGAAAGCTACATGAGCGATCCGGAAGTAGGCCCTCGGGCCGGATGGCTGCCCCATAGGAGTCCGGAAGAGAGCCGGGAGTATTTGACCGATGTGGTCAGACCCGGGGTGGAGATGTGCCTGGTTTATAAACCTACGGGCAAGATCATCGGTGCCATAGGACTGCATCCGGATAAGCTGCGCAATGCCGAAAGAGTAAACAGCCGGGAGATCGGCTATGTGCTGGCCAAACCGTATTGGGGCATGGGGCTTATGCCGGAAGCGGTCCGGGGTGTGCTGGACTATGCTTTCGGCACCCTGGGTTTGGATATGGTCATGGTACGCCATGCAAAAGACAATGAGGGATCCCGGCGAGTATGCGAAAAATGCGGATTCATCCGGGAAGGCATTCTGCGGCAGGCTGACTATTTTTACCCGGATGAAAAGGTAGAGGATCAATGGCTGTATTCCATGACACGGGCGGAATGGGAAAAAGGACGTTCCCATAAAGAAACGCCTCCTGCCTGGAAGTTCGTGCAGAATCGTGCGTGCCCCTATTTTCCCTGTCATAAAGGAGTGGATGAGGCAAGATTTTCCTGTCAATTCTGTTACTGTCCCCTGTATCTGAAGAAGGATTGCGGCGGGGCCTTTGTGATACTGCCTAACGGCATCAAGGATTGCAGCAATTGTCTGCTGCCCCACCTGAATTATGATCATATCATGGATCGGCTCATAGCTGACAGCATACCGCAATGAGACCGTTGGATCCGGCTATCTATGAGTTGCCTGCGCCAATGGCAGCGCCTGCTTTAATAGGGAAGCTCTTGCGGGTAGGGGATATAACGCTGCGCATTACGGAAACGGAAGCGTATTTCGGGGAGGAAGATACGGCCTGCCATGCTCACAAGGGTAAAACGCTGCGGACTCAAATGCTGTATCGCCGGGGCGGATATGTGTATGTATACCTGTGCTACGGCATACACTGCCTGTTGAATATCATCACCGGGCCGGAGGAGCATCCGGAGGGAGTGCTTATTCGCTGTTGCCAGGGAGCGGAGGGACCAGGTCGCCTTACCAAAGCATTGGGGATCGACAGGAGTTTCAACGGGGAAGATCTGCTTACATTTTCCCGTTTGTCCTTATGGGATGACGGAAAGAACTTTTCCATTACCACTGCTCCGCGAGTCGGCATAGGCTATGCCTCTGCGGAAGATCAGGTTCGTCCATGGCGGTTCATTTTGGAGTCTCCTAAATGCTGACAGAAATTTTGCTGTTGCTTGCACTTCAGACTGTATTATTTGTATGGAGCTGGGGATTGGAGGAGAATCATCGTCTAACGCTGGTGGAACGGGATATATATCTTTCAGATCTGCCTGATGAACTGGAAGGGCTTACCATTCTTCAGGTCAGTGATCTCCATGACTGTGCATATGGAAAAGATGGTTGTGAACTTATGGCCTTGGCATCCACTTTGCCCTATGATTTTATGGCAGTCACCGGGGACTTGTTCGACCGGCATCATCCAGCCAGATGCAAAAATGCTCTGAACTTTGCCGCCTGGGCAGTCCAGCGGGGGCCGGTATATTTCTGTGAAGGCAATCATGAGCAGAATTTGCCGCTATATGAGCGGCAGTACAGGGAAAAACTGAAGAAACTGGGAGTGATCCTGCTGGAAAATACCCATGTGATCATGCAAACGGGAGGATGCCAGTGGACGCTGGCGGGAGTGCAGGACCGGGTAGGGACGGATGTATTAAAGCATGCTCTTTCCGGGACGGGTTTTCGTCTGCTGCTGGCTCACCGGCCGGAGGATCTGCCTCGCTATGCTGCTGCCGGGGCAAGTCTAGTGCTTAGCGGTCATGGCCATGGCGGTCAGTGGTGTCTGCTGGGACGGGGCATCTATGCGCCGGGACAAGGATTTTTTCCACGGTACACCAAGGGCGTGTACTGCATGGGGAGGACTGCCATGCATGTTTCTTCCGGTGCCGGAAGCCATAAGCAGTGGATTCCGCGGTTTTTCAATCCGCCCTGCATAGAGCTGCTGACATTACATCGGGGATAATTTATCACAACTATTGCAAGCTGGGACGGAAGATAAACGCTTGCAAGGCACGGGTGGAGAAAGTTGTAAAAGAGGAAGTCCGGGCAGAAAGCTGTTCGGACTTTTCGCATATCTTTCCAAATTGCGGTTGAATTGTTCACGCATTTTATGATACGATTCATATAAATGAAGTAAACGTAAATTAGAATTTGGAGAAGCGATTTTATGGCGAGTGATCAGGGGAAAACAGCGATTTTGTTTATACATGGAATTCTCGGAACCACAAAACATTTTGAAACTTTTTTATCGCTTGTTCCTCCAAACTGGTCAATATGTAATCTGTCGTTAAAAGGTCATGGAGGAAGTGTAAAGGACTTTTCGCAAGCCTCTATGGCGGAATGGAAGCAGCAAGTAAAGAATGCTCTTGAAGAACTATCAGAAACCAATAATAAAATCATTATTGTTGCTCATTCCATGGGGACGATGTTTGCTATACAAGAAGCGATAGAAAGACCGGTAGATGAATTATTTCTCCTAAATGTTCCGTTAAAAGTGCGAGTTACTTTTCGTTTGTTTAGAACCGCATGGAGAGTTTTTACAGGAAATATCAAGCCTGATGATAAGTGGTCTCTTGCAGCACAAAATGCGTATAGCATAGAAAGAGATAGCCATATCCTAAGATACCTTGGTTGGATTCCAAGATACCTTGAGCTGTTTTTTGAAATACGAAAAACGAGAAAAATAATAGGCAAATTACGAACACCGTCGCATGTATATCTATCCATGTTAGATGAAATGATTTCTCCTAAATGCAGCGAAATATTTAAGGACAACACTTATATATGTGTCAAGTCTTTGCAAACTTCTGGGCATTTTTATTATTCTCCGGAGGACCAGTGTTTATTGAAGGAGGATTTTAACGAAATGATTCAGAATGTTCAAAATGAAATTTCAAATTAAGGAGCTTATATGAAGAAGATTATATGAAGATGATTATATATTGGCTGGCAATATTGCCTTCCAGTATGGTTATTTTACCATAGATCGATGTTTTGTTAGTGCCAAATAACGCAGGAATGATAATTACAATAGTTTTACTTTTTGTAGTTAATTCTCTTTATTCCATAGCTGCTGGCAGATCTACAGGTAAGAATATCAAAACTCTATGGCGATTTATGTTTTTTTCTGGCGGCGGCAAACGGTAATCGCAACAATCAGTTGCTTTTAATAGATTAAAACCTGTGTTATAGCAAAAGAAAAGGAGGCGATCCAATAAATATGGAACAGGAAAATATTTTTCTGGCCCTGCGCACGGCTAAGGGACTTTCTCAGGAAGAATTGGCAGAAAAGGTATTTGTGACCCGTCAGGCGGTATCCCGATGGGAAAGGGAAGAGACACTCCCCGGGGCGGAAACATTGAAGCAGTTGTCCCGGCTTTATGATGTATCCATCAATACGCTGCTGGGGTCACCCCGGCATCTGGTTTGTCAGTGCTGTGGTATGCCGCTGGAGGATGCTGTTTTGAGCCGGGAACCGGATGGCACCCTTAATGAGGAGTATTGCAAATGGTGTTACACGGGCGGCCAATTTACCTATACAGATCCGGAAAGCCTGATCGCTTATTGTGAAGTGCATATGGCCACGGAGACGTGGCCGCGGGAGCAGGTGCGCGCCTATATGGAGCAGCTGCTGACTACTCTGCGTTACTGGCAGAAAAACAACAGATAAAGTGCATTCCGCACTGCCTGTGGAGGGAAGAATCTCTCTCATGATCGAAATGAGAGCAGACAGGGCTTTGTAGAAAACAGCTTTTGCTAAATTAACAGGAACCTGATATCAGGTTCGTTTCATATACAAAAGCGGGTACGGATTCCCTTCTTCATCCAGGTCCGACCTTTTGTATATTTCAAATCCCATGTGAAGGTAAAAGCCGGTCGCCTGGAGGTTCTGCTCGTTGACGGTAACTTCCCGTATATCGTAATGGTGGATCCCATATTTCAGAAGCTATCGGCCCAGTCCATTACCTCGTTCAGCGGAAGAGAGGAAAAGCATTTCCAGACGATTTCCGGTTATCCCCATAAAGGCGATGGGCTGCCCGGATTTTCTTTCGGCAACGATGAGATGTTCTACATCGTGCAGTGCTGACGGAACGTACGTTTGGATCTTTTCTGTTTTAGCATCCGACAGAAACAGGTGCGTCGTCCGTACCGAATCTTTCCAGACACTTACAAGCTGATGCAGCTGCTTGGGTTCTCTTTTTTGCATCTCATATACATTCATTTTCGCGTGGACCGGCCCTTTCTTTGTATGGAATCAAGCAAAGCTGCTGGCAAATGTTGTGATATATGCAAAGAACCCTCTTCAAAGATGAAGCGGGTTCTTATATTTGTGAAACGGTATCAAATGTCTCAGCCTTCTATGATTTTTTTGGATGAGCTTGCACCGATACGGGTGGCACCGGCGGCGATCATAGCTTCGGCAGCTTCTCTGGAACGGATGCCTCCGGCAGCTTTAACGCCCATATCCGGGCCAACGGTCTTGCGCATAAGGGCAACATCTTCTACGGTAGCTCCTGCAGTGGAGAAACCGGTGGATGTTTTCACATAGTCTGCCCCAGCGGCTTTGGCAGCCAGACAGGCTTTGACTTTTTGCTCATTAGTGAGCAGGCAGGTTTCGATAATGACCTTCAGCAAGGCTTTTCCCTTGCAGGCTTCTGCAACGGCAGCAATGTCGGCCTGCACATAGTTCCAATCTCCTTCACGGGCAGCGCCGATGGAAATGACCATGTCGATCTCCGTTGCGCCGTCACGAATGGCGGCTTCGGCCTCAGCGGCTTTGCAGACGGACAGGGTAGCACCCAGTGGGAATCCAACCACGCAGCAGGTTTTGATGCCCGTGCCTGCCAACTGTTCCGTTACAAACCGGGCATAGATGGGGTTTACACAAACGCTGGCGGTATCATACTGAATGGCCTCTGCGCAAACCTTGCGAATGTCTTCGTGGGTAGCCTCCGGTTTCAGGAGGGTGTGGTCGATATACTTATTGAGCTTCATGTTTGGAATCTTCCTCCACAGAATATAAAATTACGTTGTCTCCACTGTCCCAAAGGCGCTCCAGATTATAATAAGTGCGCTCTTCCGGATGAAATACATGTACCAGAACATCTCCAAAGTCCAGAACGACCCAACGGCCCTCCTGATACCCTTCCTTGCGGCGTACAAAATAGCCGGTTTCAGCCATTTTTTCTTCCAGATCATCGCAAAGCGTTTTGACCTGAGGTACGCTGCGGCCGCTGCACAGGATGAACCAGTCGGCTACTACCGTTTTGTCCTGTACATACATGGCCCGGATATCCTGCGCCTTTTTATCATACAGGGCTTTGCAGATGGCCATGGCTTCTGCTTGTGCATATCTTTCTTCCATTTATGTGTTCTCCTGTTCTTTTGGTTGATGGGATTGCTTTTCCAGCGTTTCCATGGCCCGCAGGCTGGCGGGATGCAGGGGCTGATGGTTTGTATCAATATAGCAGAGATTGTGCCGAAATGCAAGCATCATGGCCATATCCAGCTCTTCCAGGTTTCTGGCGTTTAGTGCGGCCTGACGGATCTGCTGAACGCCTTCAAAGTGCCGCCCGGGTTCTACCATATCCGCCAGAAAGAGGATCTTGTCCAAAAGGGACATAACGGATTCTCCTGTGGTATGCAGGCGAATGGCTTCCAGTACCTGATCATCCTCAATACCATACTTTTCCCGGGCCAGCACGCTTCCGGCCGGAGCATGCACAATGGGATCTATGTCCGTGGGCAGCAACGATCCTTTTGCCCGTTGAGCCAGTGCATACTGCTCCTGCATAGGAAGTTCCTTGGCACAGTCATGGAGCAAAGCACAGAGCCGGGCTTGTTCCGGGGCACAATGCAGATGTTCCGCCATGCGTTCCGCAGTCATCACTACGCCAATGGTATGGGTAAAGCGTTTAGGGGAAAGTTCCTTTTTAAGTCTGTGCGTCAGAGACGGGATGGGAGCCGGGGCATAAAGTCCATGGGCGCAGATATACTGCTCCACCGTCGGTTCCACAAGATTTTCCAGGGGCAGACCCAGCCTGGCTCGGGTCCGTATCTCTGTGGAAGAAACTTCACGGACAGGCGGAAGCAGCGTGACTTTGGCACCATACGTCTGCGCAAGCTTTTTTGCCGATTCTTCTTCACCGCCAATATTTCCCTGACGGCGGACACATACCAGTCGGGCCAGTGCGCATACCTGTTCCGGCTTGTACCAGTTGGGAAGAGAACGAAGCATATCGCTGCCCATAATGAAATATAACTGGGCGTTGGGCAGCCGGTCTGCAAGCAATGCCAGCGTATCGGCCGTATAGCTTTTTCCGGGACGCATCAGCTCCATATCACTGACGGTAAGCCCATTATATTTCTGCGCAGAAAGGCGGATCATCTCCAGCCGCTGTGCATCGGTGGCGCCTTCGGGCAGATCTTTGTGAGGCGGGATGCGGTCGGGCATAAGCAGCACTTCATCCAGATTCAATACGGAAAGGGCAGAAAGAGCCATATCCATGTGGCCCAGATGGATAGGCTGAAAGGTACCGCCCAGAATGCCGATCTGGCGGGGTACGGAAAAAGTATTGTCGTTCATGCACATATTATAGTATAGTCTCCGGTTGCCGGGCAATACTGTATTTATGCGTGTAAGGGAAAAACTGGTCTACAAAAGGCAATGCTTTGGGGGCAAGGGGGTGTTGGCACGAGGGGCAGACAGATTGTTTCTGGGCACCTTGGGTGCGGCGGGACTGGCAATACTGCCGGGAAACAGTAACTTCAAATGGATATTGGCTATTTTGGGCGGAACTGCATTGCTGGCGCTGTTGACGATACTGGATGCCAGGCGTTTTGAACGTTACTGGAAGAAACTTATTGTGCAAACAGAAACGAGGCTTCGGCGACTGGCGTTTTTGCGCCAGGGAGGGGAAGGACAGCCGCCTCCCGGAGAAATACCGATACTGTCGCTGGAGCCTTTGTCGGCTGAAGAACTGTCGGCCAGATGCCTGTCGACGGGGGCAGGGGTCGTGCTGCGGCTGTATCAACAGGAAGACCCTTCCCTGACGCTTGCGGCAGCGGAACTGGGCTGCAGGCTGCATTTCTGCCCGGAGATCGTGGACGCCATTCCTCTTGCACCCGGAGCGGCAGAGACATACCTGTCGGCGCGGGTTCCGCAGAAAAGAACTGACGGGTGGAAAAAGCGGATAAAGGAGATCCGTCCGATTCGGTTTCTGCTGGCGGGAGCGCTTATGCTTTTTTGCTCCTATTTTCTTCCCCGAGGGATGCTGTATCGGTTGCTGGCGGTGGCCGCCACAGCCTATGGTTCCGTTTCCATGATGCTGGAATTGCTGAGACGGCAACCGGAAAAACAGTAATGCCTGCATATATGCCGGATGGTTGGTACTATAATAAAAGCTCCCGGACATGGGAGCTCCAATACGTTTTTGACTTTTGCATGCAGCGCACCGGCAACAAAAACGGCGCACTGCATGTTTTTAATATGAAAACTGTTTTTAATTGGCCAGGATCTTCTTCAATCGTGCAAAACGGGGAAGTCCCTGCTCATAGTGCAGCTGAGGCTCGCCCTGGATCAGCGGCAGTACATAGTCGATAAAGGGCTGTTCCACGTTGTTTCCGGTGGAATTGATCCATTCCCGGGGAACCTTCTTTTCGGCATTGGCAGCCAGAGAAAGATTCTCCATCTTCAGTCCGCAGCGATAGTTGCCGTTTTCATCCTTTTCCCGCACAAAACAAACCATCTGATCCGTTGCTCCGCTGACGGCAGCCTCTACAGCTTTCTGCCCGGCGGCAAAAGATTCTTCAATGTCTCTCTCGGAGGCACAATGGCTGGCACAGCGCTGCAAAAGGGAAAGTTCTATACCGCGGATCTTCTGGATGCCCAATTTATTCTTTACAAAGGCTACCAGCGTGGCGGCACAACCGCCTAATTGCTTATGTCCAAAGGAATCCAGAGAAGCCAGACCCGGACCGTATTCGGCGATAAAGGTACCGTTTTCATCGTGGATGCCTTCGCTGACGGCCACGATGCAGCTGCCTTTCTCTTTATATACCTTGTTCAGATCATGCAGAAAACGCTCCATGTTAAAATCGGCTTCCGGGAGATAAACAAGATCCGGACCTTCTCCCAATACATTCCCCAAAGCGGCAGAACCCGCCAACCATCCGGCATGGCGCCCCATGATTTCCACAATGACCACAGTGGGATAATTGTATACAGTAGCGTCCCGGCGGATCTCCATACAGCTGGTAATCACATATTTGGCGGCAGAAGCAAAGCCCGGGCAATGGTCTGTACCATACAGGTCGTTGTCTATGGTCTTGGGAACCCCGATGACCCGGCATTCATAGCCGCTGGATTGCATGTATTTGCTGATTTTGTTGCAGGTATCCATGGAATCGTTGCCGCCGATATAGAAGAAGTAGCGGATATCCCACTTTTTGAAAATTTCCAGCAGTCGTTCATAATCCGTAGCATCCACTTCAGGATCCTTGAGCTTATATCGACAGGAACCCAAAGCACAGGAAGGCGTATGGGGCAGCAAAGCCAGCTCCTGCGGATCTTCCAGGTTCAGATCATAAAGCCGGTCTTCCAAAATGCCTTTAATGCCGTTGGCTGCGCCAAAGACTCGCGTGATCTGCGGGTTTCTCATAGCTGCTTCGATAATGCCGTAAGCGCTGGCATTAATGACCGAAGTCGGGCCGCCGGATTGCCCCAACAGGCAGGCGCCTTTCAGTTCACTCATAGTATGTAATCCTCCAAATTCGCAAAAATACCTGTATACAGTATATAAAATGATTTTGCGGATTGCAAGGCCGATGTGTTTTTTTCGGCCTGGATCTGTCACATTTTTTCGGCTTTACCCGTAGTATGAGGTATGCGGGGCGACCCGTAAAACACAAAGGAGGGTATATACCGGTATGCTGGGTAACTTTGGCTCCAATAATCTCATGTGGGTGCTGGTGCTGCTGCTGGTCCTGGGGAATGGCGAAGACGGCACTTGCGGCTGCGGCTGCAACACTCTGATCTGGCTGCTGCTGCTTTCCCGCTATTGCGGCGGCAGCGACAATAGCTCTTCCTGCGGCTGCGGCTGCGGAAGCTCCACCGTGCGGTCCTCTTGCGGCTGCTGAAAATAGGTACGGGAAGGCGGCAGGGCCGCTTTCCCGGCTTTCTTTATGCGGACAAGCAGGGTTTGCTTTTGCCTCCGGTCTGTGGTATGCTAACATATGGTAAATATGCAAAATGATCGGCAATGCTTTGCGGTGCGCACATTACCGGTGAGAGAGACGAGCCGCAATGGGGTAGAAGCTGCCGACAAAAGAAGAAAGCTTTTTCCTTAAAAATGCAGAACGAAAAGGGGCGTATGCATCGCTCCGGAACAGGATCAAACCGCGTATGAGTAACAACTTTTTTCCTCCCGGTCGGGGGCGGCCTGTGGTAGTGGGTATGTCAGGCGGAGTAGACAGCGCCGCTGCCGCTGTGCTTCTGCAGCGGCAGGGGTACGATGTCACCGCCGTGTTTATGAAAAACTGGGAGGAACAGGACGGCCCTTGCCCCGCAGAACAGGATTATGAGGATGTCCGCAAGGTTTGCGAGCAGTTGAACATCCCCTATTATTCCGTGAACTTTGCCGAAGAATACAGGCAAAGAGTATTTTCTTATTTTCTGGAGGAATATCGCTGCGGCCGTACGCCCAACCCCGATGTGCTGTGCAACTGTGAGATCAAGTTCCGTGCTTTTCTGGAGTTTGCTCTTTCTTCCGGTGCAGATTATATGGCCACCGGTCATTATGCCCGTCTGGACAAGTCTGCGGGGCGGCCTCGGCTTTTGCGTGCCCTGGATGCAGGAAAGGATCAAACGTATTTTCTGGCAGGGCTCACCTGTACTCAGCTGGAAAAAGTGCTCTTTCCCATTGGCGAACTGCAAAAAAAGGATGTTCGGGCTCTGTGCCGGGAAAAAGGGCTTTCCGTAGCAGGTAAAAAAGATTCCACAGGGGTCTGTTTTATAGGCGAGCGTAATTTCAAAAAGTTTCTGATGGAATTTCTTCCTGCCCGGCCCGGAGATATGGTGGATGAAACCGGGAAGAAGATCGGCCGTCATGATGGACTCATGTATTATACTCTGGGGCAGCGCCGGGGGCTTAGCATTGGCGGTACCCGGGGCGGCAATGGAGAAAGCTGGTTCGTCATCGGAAAAGATCTTAAGCGAAACCTTCTTATCGTGCAGCAGGGGGAACAGGATGAACTGTACTCTCTTTCCCTTCGGGCAGACCATATGCATTTTATTGCCGGAGAGGCTCCGGCCAAAGAGTTTGTATGCACGGCCAAATTCCGCTACCGTCAGGAGGATCAGGCTGTTCGTGTGTGTATGGAAGGGGAGAGCGCACAAGTGCTCTTTGAACGGCCTCAACGGGCGGTAACACCCGGCCAGTGGTGCGTATTGTATCAGGGAGAAGAATGCCTGGGAGGCGGCCCCATCGATTATGTGCAGCCAAAGAAATCCATATGTTTATTAAACTGACCCCTCGTCTGCAAACCGCTCTGGAAATGCTGCGGGGGCTTCGGGCACCGGTGGATATAGGCTGCGATCACGGGTATCTGACGGCAGCCTTATTGGCGGATGGCTGCGAACGGGCGGCGGCCTGTGATATCAGCGCTCCTTCACTGGAAAAGGCCAGATGTCTTATGGAACGCAGAGGTGATGCCTCCCGTGTGACCTTTTGCCTGGGCAGCGGCTTTTCCTGCCTGCCCTCCGGGCCTTGGGATGGAGCGGCCCTGCTGGGAATGGGCGGAGAGCTTATTGCACGTTTGCTGGAAGAGAGAGAAACTTTAGTCCATTCCATGGATCGAGTGGTGCTTCAGCCTATGGGGGGAGAAAAGGAACTGCGTGCCTGGTTGTATGTTTGGGGCTGGCATATTCATAAAGATGTGTTGGTGCGTGAGGATCGGAGATACTATCAGGTGATTTGCGCTTCCTGGGCCGGGAAACCGGATTCGTGGCCGGAAGAGTTTCCACAGGAGTGTTTCCTGCTGGGATATAAGACTTTTGCAGACGGCGACCCCTTGTTGAAACCTTATTGTCAGAAATTATTGGAACAGCGGCAGAGACGGTTGGCAATGGCCCGGGGCACATCCGGAGAAGAGAAATTGGAAAAAGAAAGACAGACTCTGGCACAGATACTGTGTGCTATGATGCGAAAAGGAGACTGCGCTTTATGAAGCTAAAAGACTTTTGCACTCTGATGGAGGACATTGCCCCTCGGGAACTGGCTTGCTCCTGGGATAATGTAGGATTGCTGGTAGAACCGGATCATGAGGATATCCATAAAGTGCTTCTGGCACTGGATAACCGGGAGGAAGTGGCCATGGAAGCTGCTCAAATGGGCGTCGATCTGGTGCTGACCCATCATCCCGGTTTCTTTCACGGAACAAAAAAGGTGACCTATACCGATCCGGATACCCGGGCAGAGGCGATTCTTCTGCGCCACGGTATCGGGCACTTTGCAGCGCATACAAATCTGGACAGTGCGCCCGGCGGGGTCAATGATACTCTGGGGGCATTGCTGGGGCTGCAGAACATTCGCCCCATGGAGCCGGATGATATGGGTCGTGTAGGAGAACTGCCCCATGCCATGACATTGGAAGAACTATGCCGGCTTTGCAAAGAAAAACTATGCTGTCACCCAATGGCTACAGAGCCGGGACCAGAGAAGATATCCACGCTGGCAATCTTGGGCGGAGGCGGCGGGGGAGACATAGCCGCAGCGGCCGCAAGCGGCGCACAGGCCTATCTTACAGGGGAGGCCGCCCATCATAATCTTTTGTATGCCAGAGCCCGTGGGATTCATCTGATCCTCTGCGGCCATTACGAAACGGAAAAAGTCGTACTTTATTCCCTGCTGGAGCGTTTACAAAGCGCTTCAAATGATGTACAATATACTGTAGCTCTCAGCGAGGCTGCACCTTTGCGGACTTTCTGAGATATCCCCTTAAAGTAACGGCCGCCCGGTACGGCGGTAAAGAAGGAGCAGCACATGACGAAATTGGAATATTTACTCTCCTACCAGCAGGCTGATCTGAAAATGCAGGAGCTGGAGGATTCCGTCAAGAATACGCAGAGCCGTCAGAAAATGATGAAGCTCCATAAGCTCCTGAAGGAGCAGCAGGGCACCATCCAGAAGCTTACTGATGAAGTGGAAACGCTGCAGCTTTCCCTTATGCGGCTTATCGCCCAGCAGGACAAGCTTCGCCATGACCTGGAGCTGAATGCCTCCGAAATGGAGACCATGGCCAAAGACGAAGAAGTCACCGCAGAGGAAATGACCGAGTTCCGTAAGGACATGGATCGCCTGAACCGGGAGTTTGCCAAGGTCGATAAGGAGGTGCAGGCTCTCTCTGAACAGCTGGAAAAGGCGGTCGAGAATTTCTTGCGCACCCGTTCTCTGGCGGGGCGTGCCAAGAAGGAATATGATCAGGTCCGCTCCGTCTGTGAAGTGGAAAAGAATGATGCGGCTGCTGCGCTAAATATGGCAGGTAAAGAACTGGCCTGTATTGAACGGCAGGTGGATCCGGCTTTCTTAACCAAATACAAACGGGCCAGACTACATCACCGGGAGCCTGTGGTGCCTGTAGTCAACGATAAGTGCTCCGGCTGCAATATGTCGTTGCCCATGGCCATGCTCAAAAAGCTCAGCGGCCAGGATACGGTGATAGAGTGTGAAAACTGCGGTCGTATTCTCTATGCTCGTTAAAAACGGGTATAAAAGATAAAAGTCAATAAAGTTTACGGCGAGTAAGCAAGACGATCGCGGCCCTTTTGCAGGGCTGAGGAAAGTCCGGGCACCGCAGGGCAAGGGTGCCGGGTAACGCCCGGCGATGGCGACATCAGGGAAAGTGCAACAGAAATAAACCGCCCTTCGTTTTTTGAAGAGCAAGGATGGAAAGGCGAGGTAAGAGCTCACCGGCTGTCTGGCAACAGACAGGCCCTGTAAACCCCACCCGGTGCAAGATTGAATTGGGAGCATTCAACAGCGGCCCGCTGTGCTCCTTGTAATCGCTTGAGCCGTCTGGCAACAGGCGGCCTTAGATAGATGATCGTCCGGCAGGAAACTGCACGACAGAACCCGGCTTACTGCTTGCTCGCCGTTTTTTTAAAATACCGTATACGCAGGAAAGAGGAGATACTATGGAGCAGACCCCCACCCCGGCCAAAAAGAAAATATTTTCGGCCATTCAGCCTTCCGGCAGCCTGACTTTGGGCAATTATTTGGGAGCATTGAAAAACTGGGTGGCCATGCAGCAGGAGTTTGATACCTGCTACTGTGTGGCGGATATGCATGCCATCACCGTCCGACAGGAACCGGCTCAGCTGCGCCGCCGGAGCATAGAGACCATGGCGCTGCTTCTTGCCTGCGGTGTGGATCCGGAAAAATCACCACTGTTCATTCAAAGTCATGTTCCCGAGCATGCCATGCTCAATTGGGTGCTGTGCTGCAGCACTTATATGGGGGAACTGAACCGTATGACCCAATATAAAGACAAGTCCGCCCGCCATAAGGACAATATCAATGCCGGTCTGTTTACTTACCCGGTGCTTATGGCCGGAGACATTTTGCTGTATCAGGCAGACCTGGTGCCCGTAGGGGCTGACCAGAAGCAGCATGTGGAACTGGCCAGGGACGTGGCCATGCGCTTTAACAGCGTTTATGGAGAAACCTTCCGTATTCCGGAACCCTATATTCCAAAAGTAGGGGCCAGGATCATGAGTCTTCAGGAGCCGGATAAAAAAATGAGCAAGTCCGACCCCAATCCTAACGGCTATATTCTGCTGCTGGATGATCCGGATACTATTCGGCGCAAGCTGCGCCGGGCAGTGACGGATTGCGAAAGCACGATCACTTTCGATCCGGAAAAACAACCGGGGGTCAGCAATCTGCTTTCCGTTTACTGCGCCTGTAACGGTGCTTCCATGGAGGATGCGCTTGCACATTTTGAAGGCTCAAATTACGGCGTGCTGAAAAACGATACGGCTGAGGCAGCGGTGGCTTTGCTTACCCCTGTACAGCAGGAGTACAAACGGATCCTGGGAGACAAAGCGTATCTGAATGATATTCTTAAGAATGGTGCGGACAGAGCGCAAGCCATAGCCGGGCGCACATTAAGGAAAGTCTATCACAAGGTGGGCTTTGACAGCATAAAAGCATGATTATCGGGCGCACCGGTCTACGGCGCGCCCTTTTTACAGAAAGGGAATTTCTATGGAACTGGGCATTTCCACCGCCAGCATATTTACCAATGCAGAGCCAATGGCGGTGCCGGCCATTCTGGGGCGAATGGGCGTAAAGAAGATCGAGGTGTTTTTGAATACCTTTTCCGAATACGAACCAGACTTTGCCCGGGCATTGAAAGCACATATAGACGATGCGGGGCTTTCGGCTTATTCCGTCCATCCCATGAGTGTACAGTTCGAGGCTCAGCTTTTTTCGTCTCATCCGGGGCAAAAGAAGGATGCCTTTGCATTGTATGAAAAAGTGTTGACTGCAGCGAGTATTTTAGGCGCTACTCATTACACCATGCACGGGGCATTACATCTGCTGGGAGGTGCCGGAGCCGTGCGGAACCACAGGCTGGAAAAACTGGCCAAAGTGTTTAAGGAGCTGTTGGACATTGCGGAGGACAACGGTATCCGTCTCTGCCTGGAAAATGTAAGCTGGTGTTTTTATAATTGTCCGGAAACGGCTCTTGCATTGCGGCAGATGCTGGGAGACAGGCGCCTGCAGTTCGTGCTGGATATCAAGCAGGCTGCCCGCTGTGGTCAGGATCCTTTCGGCTTTATAGAGGCCGTTGGAGAAGATATGGGCAATATTCACCTGTGTGACTATATTCCAGGTCCACAGGGGCTTCAACTGAAACTGCCAGGTGAAGGAACTTTTCCATTTGCCGCTATGAAAGAGGCTTTGGAGAAAAAAAGATATACCGGCCCGGCTTTTATAGAAGTGTACAGCGATATGTACGAGAGTTTTGATCGTCTGCAGGCGAGCTATCAGTGGCTCAAAGAGCAGTTGGCCTGATTTTATTCATATGAAGGAGATTGAATTATGAACCGGTATGAGAACGATCCATGGAAAAAGAGCATGGAATTGAAACTGGATTACAACAACATGATGGAACACCGGCTTGGCAGCAGAGGAATGACCGCTGCCGAATTGGAGGCTATGCCTTTGCAGAAAGCTTTCGCCGCCATGACGGCCAAACGGCCACAGATGAAATGGCGGGAATTGCCGCATAATCAGGAAGATGTGGTGCAGCAGATCGAACAGACTGCTGTCTGGATCAGAGAAGAAGCGGAAGCCTTTGTGGTGCTGGGCATTGGCGGCAGCGCACTTGGCCCCATTGCCGTCCATCAGGCTCTGCGGCATCTGCGTTATAATGAGCTGCCCAAGGAGAAACGGGGCGGTCCGCGGCTTTATGTGTTGGACAATGTGGATCCGGAAACCATGGCGGCGCTGCTGGATGTGATCGATATTAAAAAGACCGTTTTCAACGTAATCACCAAGTCCGGCTCCACGTCCGAAACCATGTCGCAGCTGCTTATTGCAGTGGATCTGCTGAAAAAGCATGTGGGTGAGGATATTTCCCGGCATTTGATCGCTACCACGGATAAAGAAAAGGGCAATCTTATCAAGATCGCCCGGCAGGAGCATCTGACTACATTTATCGTTCCGGACGGCGTAGGCGGCCGGTTTTCCGAGCTTTGCCCGGTAGGGCTGGTAGCGGCGGCAGTCTGCGGTATTGATATCCGGGAGCTGCTGGCAGGGGCAGCCCATATGGATGCGCTTTGTCAAAACGAAAACGTTCTGGCTAACCCTGCCTGCGTTCTGGGTGCTTTGCAGGTGCGGGCCATGGAGCGGGGGCAGAACATTCATGTGATGATGCCCTATGCCGATTCGCTGAAGTATATTTCCGACTGGTATGCGCAGCTTTGGGCCGAGTCCCTGGGCAAGCGGGTAAATCTGAATGGGGAAGAGGTGCACACCGGACAAACCCCCGTGAAGGCACTGGGGGTTACCGACCAGCATTCTCAGGTACAGCTGTATGCCGAGGGTCCCTTTGATAAAGTCGTCACCTTCCTTGCTGTGGAGAAATACAGGGCAGAAACTTTCATTCCTCAGGGCTATGCGGATATTCCAGATGTGCATTTTCTAAGCGGCCATACTCATAGTGAACTGATCCATGCCGAGCAGGAAGCCACAGCCTATGCGCTGACTAAGAGCGGACATGGAAACTACACTATCACCCTGCCGGAGGTAAATCCTTTCACTATTGGGGAACTGCTGTATATGTTTGAGATGCAGACGGCTTTTGCTGGAGAACTGCTGGGTATAGATGCCTTTGATCAGCCCGGCGTGGAAGAGGGTAAGAAGGCGACTTATGCTCTGCTGGGAAAGCCAGGTTATGACGAAAAGCGGGCGGAACTCAACGCACGGCCTGAGAGTGACCCCAGATATGTTATCTGAAAACGGGTAAATACAAGGGGAGTCGGCGGCCCCGGCTCTCCCTTTTTATCTTGAAGAAAGGAGTCCCGTTCCATCTCATGAAAAAAAGCCCTGTGGAAAGAAAAAAGGGCATAGACTATATCCTTATAGCTGCGGTGGCGGCTTTGCTGGTCTTTGGTCTGATCACACTGCTGCAAGTGCTATCCGATTCCTTTAACGGCACGGAGAATACATTTGAAGCCGTGTGGGAGCGGCTGAATTTATCTTTTTTTAACCGACAGCTTGGAAATATCTTTCTTTCTCTGGCAGTTGCGGTACCCGTAGCCATGCTGGATTACGAAAAATACAAGCCTTTTTTAAAGGCTGCGTATGCCCTCAATGTGCTGCTGCTGCTGGTGCTGCTTGTTGCCGGTAAGACTACCCGAGGGATTCTGGGTTGGTACACTCTGGGCTCCGGCAGCAGTGCCAGAGGCTTTCAACCTTCTGAAATATGTAAGATCACACTGATCCTTATTCTTTCCAAGGTAGGTGCGCAGGCATACGATACGCATGGAAAGCTGCGTTTTGTGGATATTTGCAAGCTTTTCGGCCTGTTTGCAGCTCCCTTTGCACTGGTGTTGATGCAGCCGGATTTCGGCACGGCGATGGTCATGCTGGTGGTGTTTGTTTGCATTGTGTTTTCCCTTCGGATTCATTTTGTATACATATTGGGCGGCGCTGCCGGAGCAGGCATCAGCCTGCCTTTGGTGTACAGATTCTTACTGAATCGGGATCAGAAAGCTCGTATTCGGGTGTTCCTGGATCCGTCGTTGGATCCAGCAGGAGATGGTTATAATGTGCTTCATGCAAAGGAGCTTATCGGCTCCGGAGGCTTGTGGGGCAAAGGGTATTTTGCTCCCGGCACCTTGACACAGCGGGGATATGTACCCGAAAGACACACGGACTTTATCTTCTCGGGAATCGTAGAGGGACTGGGATTTATGGGGGGACTGGGTGTGGTGCTCCTGTATGGTGTGGTGCTCTGGCGGTTTCTGGCCGCTGCCCGGCGGGCCAGGGATACCTTTGGCCGATGCCTGTGCATAGGCTGCGCAGGTATGCTGGCCTGTCATGTTTTTGAAAATATAGGCATGAATCTGGGCCTGATGCCCGTAACCGGTATTCCTCTTCCTTTTATCAGCTACGGTGGCTCCAATATGCTGGCCAGTATGCTTACTGTAGCCATTGTGCTGTCTGTTCGATACCGTACCTCTCATAGGGGGCAAATATGATGCAGAGAAGGCTCCTGACCTGTGAGGATAAGGGGCAGGCTCAACTCCTGTGGCATATCGCATTTCCGGAGGACAGCGAACGCTTTGTTCGCTGGTTCTTTGATAAGAGATTTCTGCCGGGATGGTCTGCGGGTACTTTTTGCGGAGATACCCTGATATCCGTGATCCATGGAACGCCAATGATGCTGCGCGGGCAGGCAAAGAGCTTTCCGGCACTGATGACTTCAGGCGTAGCTACCCTGCCGGGATATGAAGGCAGAGGGATTATGCACGATACCATGCTGTTCCTGCGGGAGAAAGCGGCAAAGCAGGGGATAGATGCTTTGTTTAACCACCCCCAGCGGAAAGGCGCCTATGCGCATCTGGGGTTTCGCCCATGTACCGATACGCTTTACTATAAGGGAAACGGAGGCGAGCTTCTTCCAAGGGGATATACGTGGGCTTCCTTTGATCTGGAGGCAGCATTCACTCTGTATAAGCAGGTTATGAGCATCTACAGGGGCAGCAGAGTGCGTACAAAGTCAGATTTTGTATTGCTGCTGGAGGATATTGCCTGTGATGGGGGAATCGCCCGGTTGCTGCTGAAAAACGGCAGTCCGGAAGGATACTGTCTGTTTGGCATAAATGAGACTGGTCTCTATGCACAGGAGGTGCTTTGTCTGGATAAAGAAGTGTATGCGCCTTTGCTTCGGGCCTTGCCGGGCAAACATATTACGGCCAAATTGCCTCCGGATATCCCTTTGCCGGGAGAACGGCTGCCTCAAAATGTGCTGCTGGCTTCTGAAAGGCTGTGGGCAGCGTTAGCGTATATTCCGGGTCAGTGCTATTGTCTGGAAGAATATTAAAGCTTTGTTGGGATAAGCTTGAGTGGGGAAGAAGATGTGTTGTGATTTGCAGACTTCTTCAGTTTATAGCCGCAATAACGCCTTTGAAATGTTCTCAGCCCGAAAATAATTGAAAAAAGCACTTCATTCGAAGTGCTTTTTTCTGGCGCGGAAGGAGAGATTCGAACTCTCGCACCGGTACACCCAGTCTACTCCCTTAGCAGGGGAGCCCCTTATAGCCACTTGGGTACTTCCGCAAAGCTATAAATAAAATGGCGGAGATGGTAGGATTTGAACCCACGGATGCTTTCACATCAACGGTTTTCAAGACCGCCTCCTTAAACCACTCGGACACATCTCCCAGTTCAGGAGGCATTCACCCTCCATCCAAGAAAATAGTTTAGCATACCTTGTTCGTCTTGTCAACGGTCTTTTCCTCTTTTTATGCTTCTTTGGCCCAATCACTGAGCTTATTCAGCGCCTCCTTACTGCCGGAGAGGAAAAGAATATCCCCTTTCCGGAAAACTTGCTCCGGCAGAATGGTCTCCTGCACTTGGCCCCCATTTTCTATGGCAATTATGTTTGCACCGAAACGCTTGCGCAAATCGGCCTCCAATACGGTTTTGCCTGCCAGAGAATCCGGCAGCATCAGCTTTGTAATACTCACACGTTCGCTGAGCTGCACAAAATCCAGGTTATGCGCCGTTTCCAATCGATGCGCCAGGCGTATGGCCATATCCCGTTCCGGATACACCACCTCGGCTCCCAGCTTTTCCAGAATCTCTCCATACTCCAGACTGGCCGCCTTGGCAATGACTCGCGGCACCCCTAATCCTTTCAGATGCAGGGTCGTAAGAATGGAACTGTCCATTTCTTCTCCAATGCATACTACAACAATGTCGCAGTTTTGCACCCCCATTTCCGAAAGCGTGGATTTGTCCAGATTTTTAACTACATAGGCATTTTCGGTATAGTCCCGCAGCAGGCGCACTTTTTCTTCTTCCCGATCCATGACCAGGATCTCCTCATTGGCAGCGGCCAGCTCCAGAGCCAGAGCCTGCCCAAAGCGCCCCAGACCAATAATACCGTAAGTGACGGAATCCCCCTTGCGTTTCTTTGTAAACATGTATACCTCCCGCATGAATAAGGTCTGAACAGTTTTCAGCCGATAGAAATATTTCCCTGAGGATAGCGAACGCCTTCCCCCTTATTGAAGTACCACAGAGTGGCGATGGTCATGGGCCCCAAACGCCCTATATACATGATCATGATGGAAAGGAGCTTGCTGGCAGTCCCCAAACTGGGGGTAATGCCTGTAGAAAGCCCCACGGTGCCAAAGGCACTGACCGCTTCAAACAGAATATCCAGAAAAGGAATATTCGGTTCCAATATGCACAGTAAATATGTACCAACGCCTATGATCCCCAATCCCATCAGGGCAATGATCACCGCTTTGCGGAAAGCTTCCGGTGGGAGGGAATAGTGAAAAGCTTTTTCGCTCCGATTGGTGGCGGCAGATTTGATCCCCTGAAGAATGGCAAAGAATGTAGTGGTTTTGATTCCGCCGCCGGTTGAACCGGGAGAAGCGCCGATGAACATAAGCATCATGACCACAAATAGTCCGCTCTTAGTGAATCCTCCCAACGGATAGGTGGAAAAACCGGCTGTCCGTGCGGAAAAACTGAAAAAAACAGCACCGAGCCAGGAAATATCCTCTGTCAGTTTGATAAGCAAAGCGCCTGCAGCCAGCAGAATACTGCTGACGCTGAGCACTACTCTTGTGTGCATGGAAAGTTTTTTCCAGCGAAATCGTTTTTCGGCCAGTTCACTCATGACAGGGAACCCTATGCCGCCAAAGAAAATCAATCCGCAGGTGACAAGGTTCAAAAGCAAGCTGTGCTGATAGGGGATAAGGTTGCGCATGCCGCCCAGAATATCAAATCCGGAGTTATTAAAGGCTGCAATGGAATGAAAAAGACTGACTCCAACCGCTTTCAAAACAGGATAGTTCTGTGCAAATATAGGGAAACTGAGTATAGCGCCCGTCAATTCAAAAGCAGCGGTGATGGTGAGAACTTTTTTCAGCAGCCGTACCACGCCGCCATCGCCGCTCAGGTTCATGGCCTCCCGAAGTACGGTACGTCCCTTCAGATCCACTCGCCTGCCCATGGCCAGCATGATCCCCGCCCCGACTGTAGCTACTCCCAACCCGCCGGCCTGAATCAGAAGACCAACAACGGCCTGCCCCAAAGGGGTGAAGGTATCGGCGGTATCTACTACCGTAAGTCCTGTAACACATACGGCGCTGGCGGAGGTATACAAAGCATCTATGTACCGGAGAGAAACATCGTTCCGGAGACACCAGGGCAGCATCAATATCACAGAACCCAGAAGGATCAGCAGCGCAAAACCAATGGCAATAAGGCGCCCTGAAGATTGCCTGCGAAATAATGCAAACAATTTTGTTCCTCCTCTCCAAATGAATTGCTTTTCGGAGAGTATATGTCTTTGAATGGCCGTTTGTCAATACATCTACGCACCGGTACTATAAGTGCAAAAAGAAAAAGCGCTCCATGAACGGAGCGCTTAATGCAATACTGCTTTATGCCAGTGCAGCAAGTATCCGCCGTGCCGCTTCCTCTATGCGCTCCCGGCTGGTAGCCAGATTAAAGCGGGCAAAGGTATTGGCCTCTCCCTTGAACCAGTCGCCGTAATCAATGGCGATCCGGCAGCGGTTTTCAAAGAAGTTCTGCATTTCTTCTGGTTTTACATAGGCGCCAAAATCGATCCACATAAGATAGGTGCCTTCCAAAGGTGCAACCTGCAGTCTGGGCAGGACTTTCAGCAGGGTATCCCGCAGACAGAGGTAATTGCCGTAAATCTGTTCTTTGAGCGCTTCCAGCCAGGGCGCTCCCTCCCGGTAGGCGGCAGTTCCTGCGGCGTAACCAAGGCTGCTGCCGTTGGTCACAGAAATACGCTGGGTATAGGCGTCCCATTTGGCACGCAGCTCTTCATCCGGCAGTACAGCCGCAGCATTTTGCAGTCCGGCCAGATTAAAGGTCTTGCTGGGGGAAGTCAACGTCACCACCCGGCCGGAAGCTACTGTACCCAGCGGGATCTGTACGTTATCTGCATACACAAAGTCCTGGTGGATCTCATCGGCAATGAGGATCACGTTATACCGGGCGCATAATTCGGCCACGGCCTTCAGTTCTTTACGGGTCCATACCCGGCCTACAGGGTTATGCGGAGAACAGAAGATAAGCATCTTCACATGCTCGTTCAGGATCTTTTCTTCCATGTCCTTCAGATCCGGGGTATAGCGGCCATCTGCTTTTTGTGTAAGCGGGCTTAAAACAAGCTTGCGGCCTGTTTCTTCAATGGCGTGGAAGAAGGGATAGTATACTGGGGGCAGGGCCATTACGGCGTCTCCTGCATCTGTCATGGAACTGACACACCAGTACAGGGCAGAAACTACTCCGGGAGCATAGCGAACCCATTCCTTCTGCACGGTATATCCGTGATGATGCTGCTCCCAGTCAACAAATGCATCTGTAAAATCTGCTCCCAGAATGGAATAGCCATAGGCCCCGCAGTCGATCTGCCTCTGTAAAGCTTCCTGTACACAGCGGGGGCTCTTGAAGTCCATATCGGCCACCCACAAACAGAGCAGGTCATCCCTGCCGTATTTTTCCTTCATTCCGTCCCATTTGACACTGCCGGTGTTTTGCCGGTCCACATACACAAGCTGTTCTTTCATGTTTTCTCCTTACTAAAATCATTTATCCAGTTCCATAAATCCCTCTCCATAGACTTCATCGTTGGAGCCTATCATAAGCAGGGCGTTTTTATCGATCTCATAGCAGAGCTTTTTTATGCGGTAAACCTCAGGCCGGCTGCAGGCGCACAAGACCAGCCGGTGTTTTTTTCCGGAATAAGCTCCGGTAGCATCCAGAAGGGTTACGCCCCGGCCGATCTGAGCCATAATGGCGTCTGCCATCTCCTGACCAAGATCGGTAATGATTAAAAGCCGCTTACCGCTCTGGGAACCATAGAGCAGCTTGTCCGTAACAGTGGTGCATACAATGGTCATAAGTATGCCGCGCAGCACGGCATCAATATTTCCGTATACGAACCCGCCAAGGAGGATCACCGTACCGTCTACAATCAGGTTCACACTGCCAACGGACATATGAGGAAACTTCTTTTTCAGGGGCATAACGATGAAATCCGTACCTCCTGTACAAAAGCCCCGCATATAAACAAGACTCAGGGCAATGCCCATGCATACTCCCGCAAACAGACAGGATACCAGCGGATCTCCGGTATATGCGGGAATAACGGGAGTGAGCAGATCCAGCACAATGGCCATCAGTGCCATGACCGATATAGATTTAATAATGTATCTTTTTCCGAAAAAGCGGTAGCAGAGGATTATGACCGGTACGTTCAGCGAAAGACTGGCTATACCTATTGGCAGTTGCGGGATAAAAAAATTGGCTAAAATGCTCAAACCTGTGATCCCACCCGGGGCAAAGTTGGCGCTGACGGTAAACATGGCTACAGCCAGAGTATAAAACAAAGCCGAAAGTACGGAATAACCGGCATCGACCAGCAGTTTTTTCCAGTCCAGAGTTTTCAGATACGGTACAATTTTGTGCATGACAGAGCCTCCTGTATATGTTTTGGAACCTGCCGGGGATCTGCCGCACTCCCCGGCGGGTTCATAAAAGTTATTGTTACTCTTCTTCGTCTCTATCCAGCGTTGCTTCATACAGGGTGGCATAGAGACCCCCCTTATCCAAAAGCTGCTGGTGAGTGCCGCGTTCCCGAATGCCGTGTTCATCAATAACCACGATCTCTCCGGCTCGCCGAACGGTAGAGAGACGATGGGCAATGACCAGTGTGGTACGACCACGGCTCAACTCGTCAAAGCTGTGCTGGATATCCGCTTCCGTTACCGTATCCAGGGCGGAGGTAGCTTCATCCAGAATCAGCACGGGCGGGTTTTTCAAAAACAGCCGGGCAATAGAGATTCGCTGCTTTTGTCCTCCGGAAAGGAGCATGCCCCGCTCGCCTACATTGGTGTCATATCCTTCGGGGAAGGTGAGGATTTCTTCGTGAATCCTGGCCCGCCGGGCGGCTTCCATGACTTCCTCATCCGTGGCATCCAGCCGTCCATATCGAATATTCTCCCGTATGGAACCGGCAAAAAGGAATACATCCTGCTGTACGATCCCCACGTTTTCCCGGAGTGATTTCATGGTCACATCCCGGATGTCATGGCCGTCTATGGTGATGGAGCCCTCTTTTATTTCATAGAAACGCAGCAGCAGATGACACAGCGTGGTTTTGCCGCCGCCGGAAGGACCTACCAGTGCCAATGTTTCACCGGCGGGAATATTCAGGTTTACATGGTTCAGCACCTGCCGTCCGTTTCCATAGGCAAAGGATACGTTTTCAAAGGCAATATCTCCTTTTACCCGGGACAGGGCCAGAGCGCCGGGCTTATCCTCAATATCCGGCTTTGTATCCATGATCTCCAGAAAACGGGTAAAGCCCGCCATGCCCAGCACATACTGCTCAGCAAAGTTGGCCAGCTTTTTGATGGGGCTGGTGAAGCTGGAAACATAAAGCATAAAGGTAATAAGCACGATGGGATCCAGTTCGCCGTGATAGATGAGCAGGCCGCCGGTAAGCAGCACCACAATGTTGAACAGGGCAATGCCGAAATCCATCCCGCTCATAAATACGCCCATGGCTTTATGGTGCTCTTTTTTTGCATCCAGAAAGCGCATATTGCCCCTGTTGAACTTGCTGACCTCATAGTCTTCATTGGCAAAAGCTTTGGCGGTTCTGGCGCCGGAGATACTGCTTTCCACATCGGCGTTGATCTCTGCTACACGTTCCTTAACGTGCTTGCTTGCGGTTTTCATAGCCACGCGGGTACGCATGATAAAAATCAGAATGGGGGGCAGCAGTATAAGCATAGCCAGGGCAATGCGCCATTCGATGCAGAACATCACCGCAAAGGATCCCGCCAGCGTGACGCAGGAAATCACCACGTCTTCCGGACCGTGGTGGGCCAGTTCCGTTACCTCAAACAGATCATTGGTCACCCGGGAGAGGAGCTTTCCGGTGCGGATGTTGTCATAAAAACTGAAGGGGAGGGTTTGAATGTGGGCAAAGATATCCCGGCGCATATCCGTTTCAATGTGCGCGCCCAGACGGTGTCCCCAATAGGTGACGATATACTGGAGGCCGGCCCGAATCAGATATGCCAGCACGGCAAGCCCCAGCAGCAGCAGGAATTTGGGCATGAGACTGTGATCGGCTTCCATGGCAGGGATAAGCTGCCGGAGCAGATACTGGGTGAAAAGAGGAAAGGCTACATCCACCCCGGACATGCCGAAAGCACATATCATATCCAGGGCAAAGAGCTTCTTGTGGGGCCCAAAATAGGCCATAAATCGTTTGATCTTATTCATACTTCTATTATATCCGAGTTCATTTTCTTTGTCTATGGGGGGCCGGGGTCAAAATGCGTCTTTCATATACCGGTTAAACAGCGGCAGCAGCGTATCGGCTTCTTTGGGGGAATAGCGGGGGGAAATAGCCACAGATATAAAGTCATAGGGGGCAGAAGCCCGAAAATCCTTATGATCCGCATATACCCGGAAGGGAATTTCCGGCTCGGGTCCGTTGTTCTTTTCAAACAGGCCGGGAAAAGCCTGGGGCAAACAAATAGCCCTGCAGGTACCCTGCATATCCCGCAACACGATCCTTTCCGGTATATCCGGCCGTGATTTGGGATTGCGTACATTATCAAGAATTCCGATGCAGCGGGTGGCCAGGGCAAAAAGAAGATAGTTAGCTTCATCCAACTGCCCGGCGGTATAAAATTCTTCCAGATTCCACCGCTTGGCTGGAGGCTTGGCCAGCACATTGTACAGCACATACCCGGGTCCCGGTTTACCGATGCCCAGATCGCTGTGTGCATCTATGTGCGTCACATGAAAGGGAGGAATCAGCTTGCCGGCATTTATAAGCTGCCGCCACCATTGTAAAGCTTCGTCATGCGTCGTAAAAATTTTCCCCGGAAGGGGGATATCTTCATTTAAACGACATTGGGACTCCAAAAAGGACTTTGTTTCTTCTGGTGTCCATGGTTCATGTCCGCAAAGGGCCGGACGCTCTCCCGGGGCGGCCAGTGGACAACAGTCCGCCAGAAAGAAATCCAGATCTATATCCAATATCCGCTGCATAGCATCCTCCTGTATACTCCCTACCAGTATATCCGGAGATGACTTTTTTTGCAACGGGAAAGCCGCTTTGCATATGCAGAGGAAAAGCGCATACATTCTAACAAAGTGCGAGAGTGCGGAGGGTAATATGACGGATATTTACAAAGATATTTTGGAGCGTACCGGCGGAGACATTTACATCGCCGTGGCAGGGCCCGTGCGCACGGGAAAATCCACCTTTATCAAACGTTTTGCGGAGGTGATGATGCTCCCGGGCATCGAGGATGCATTCGTCTATCAGCGGGTGGTGGATGAGCTGCCTCAAAGCGGGGCAGGACGCACCATCATGACCACACAGCCCAGGTTTGTACCGCCGCAGGCAGTGGAGATTCGGCTGGGAGAAAAGGCATCCTGCCGGATGAAACTGGTAGACTGTGTAGGATATCTTATTCCCGGGGCGGAAGGGGCTACCGAGGACGGCACACCCCGTATGGTCACTACGCCCTGGTTTGAAGAGGATGTTCCCTTTGAGCAGGCGGCACAGGTAGGTACCGACCGTGTAATACGGGAGCACAGTACCATTTGCCTGCTCATGACCACCGATGGTTCCATTACCGATATTCCCCGGGAAAATTATCTGGAAGGGGAAAAGCGGGCCATTGAAACGGCAAAAGCTACGGGCAAACCCCTGCTGGTAGCTGTCAATTCCAGAAACCCGGCAGGAGAGGAAGCTCTGACGGTGGCCCGAGAGATAGAAAAGGCCTATGATGTGCCGGCTATGACGCTGGATGCCAAAACAATGGGGGCAGGAGAGATACAGTCTCTGCTGACGGGGATCCTGTATGCTTTCCCAATGCGTCTGTGCCAGGTGGAACTGCCCAGTTTTCTGCGGGCTATGGACAGAAGTGAACCTCTCTGGCAGGCATTGCTGGATGCCGTGCGGAAGGAACCTGTGCGTACCGTAGGAGAATATATCCGCCTGAAAGAGTCTTTGGCCGCCGTGGAAAAGGTCAAGTCTGTAGAAAACGGAGCCATCGATCTTGGCCGCGGGGAGGTGCGTCTGCATCTTACGCTGGAGGATGGAGTGTTCTACGAACTGCTTTCCAGAGAAGCGGGAACCACTATTGCCGATGATTTTGCGCTGGTCTCTCTTCTTAAAGACTGCCTGGAAGCAAAAAAACGGTGGGATCGCCTTTCCGGCGCTTTGGAGCAGGCAGAGGCTACGGGATATGGGGTAGTCACGCCGGATTTCAAGGAAATGGAACTGCTGGAACCGGAGATATTTCGTCAGGGTCCCCGGTATGGGGTGACACTACGCACCAGGAGCAAAGGGCTTCATTGCATCCGCGTGGATATCCGGTCGGAAGTCAGTCCCATGGTGGGTACGCAGGAACAGGCGGAAAACCTTATTGCACAGCTGAAAGAGGCGGCACAGAAAGACCCGGCTTCCGTATGGGATATAAGCTTCTTTGGCAAGACGCTTCTCGAACTGGTACAGGAGAAAATGGAATTGCAAAAAGGAGGCCTTTCGCAGCAAGCACAGATGCGCATGCAAAGCACCATAGAGCGCATGGCAAATCAGGGATGCAGTGGACTTATCTGTATCATGCTATAAATCCAGGGGCATACTGTACCCGGCTGCTTTTGTAAGGGCGGCCGGGAATTTTATTTTTGGAGGCACATGTGGCATACAGGACAGATCTTGCTTTGGAAGCTAAAAGCCGCTGCCCCGATATACCGGGGGTTCAGGAACAGTGCGAACACTTTGCAGGTATAGACATTTCCCGCATTCGCGTGGAAACGCAGGAGGCCGCACAAAAACTGGGGAAACCCGTTGGAAACTATGTAACATTTACGCTGCCAAAGGAATTTATAGCCGATCCCCGGTGCCGTGAGGCAGGTGCCAAACGTCTTGCAGGGGAACTGGATGCGCTGCTGCCTCCCGGTCCGGTGCTCCTGGCAGGATTGGGAAATCGGAAGATCACCCCGGATGCCTTGGGCCCACGGACGGCGGAGGGGATCGTGGTGACCCGTCACCTGCAGAATCATTGTAAGGAAGTTTTGGGACATGAGGTGCGTTCTGTAGCCGCTTTCCCAACAGGCGTTATGGGCGTTACCGGTATAGAAACGGTGGAAGCGGTTGGTGCCATGGTCAAGGCGCTGTCTCCGGCGGCACTGATCGCTGTAGACGCTCTGGCAGCTTTAGACAGCAGTCACATTGGAGCTATGGTGCAGCTCAACGATACTGGAATCTCTCCCGGAGCCGGGGTCGGAAACTTCCAGAAAGGATTGAATCGGGAAACCCTTGGCGTTCCGGTACTGGCGCTGGGAATCCCGCTGGTGCTCTCTGCCGAATCTATACTGGAAAGCGGCTTGCGGCGCACAGGCAACGGATATTTGGCGCAAAATCTCCAAACTTTGCTGGAAGAGGATTTTCTTTCCATGGTGGTTACGCCAAAGGATATAGATGCAATGGTCAAAGACGGAGCCAGACTTCTAAGCCAGGGATTGAATCTTGCCTTTTTTGGAGAGAATTACGGGCCGTTATGCGCCATGCTGCCATAATTCAGCGACCTTGGGCATAGGCTCTATTCAAGGAGGTGCCTATGAGACGTACAAACATAAAAAAGAATCGCCCCCCGGTGAATCCGTGGATATTTGGTTTGTGTATGCTGCTTCTGGGAATGAGCATCCATCGGGTGGAGAGCTGGATATACCCGCAGACTTCCCATACCATGGCGCAAATGCCTGCAAATGAGGTCGAAAAAGCGGATCCTTTACCTTTAACGGCAGTGGACGCAGCCGTGTTGCCTGAAGGAGGAGAAAATTTGTTCGCGGCCGCTTTCCGAGGCAGAGAAGAGAGCCCTCGGAAACAGCAGCTGCCAGACAGACAGGCAGAAAAAGAGCCCCAGATACTTATCTATCATACACATACGACAGAAGCTTATACACAGACTGCGGACAGCCCTTACAAACAGACTTCTGCTTTTCGCACAAATGATGCGGATAAAAGCGTGCTGGCTGTGGGAGAGGCATTGAAAGAAGTTTTGGAGAAAGAATACGGCTATATTGTGCTTCATGATACTACCGACCATGAACCACCGAAACTTTCCACCGCTTACACCCGTTCAGAAAAGACAATGGCGGCTTATCGGGCGAAATATCCTTCACTGGAGGTGTTTATCGATCTGCATCGGGACGCCGGTTCCAACGAAAAAGACTATGTGGCTGCTCCCGGGGGACCTGCCGCCCGGGTTATGTGTGTGGTGGGAAAGGGAGAAAAGTATGAGCAGAAGCCGGACTTTGATTCCAATTATTCGCTGGCCAGTCGCTTTACCGAGACATTGAATCAACTTGTGCTCGGGATGGGCCGTCCTGTGCGTGTAAAACCCGGGCGGTATAATCAGCATATTTCCTCTCATTGTCTGCTGCTGGAAGTAGGGCATAATGCAAACACATTAGAACAGGCTCTCAACGCAGTGCCCCTTATAGCCAGGGCTCTGGCAGCGGCACTGGGGGAAGAGAAGGCAGAAACATTGCCGGTGCAGGCGGCTCTGTACGCTGGAGAGAAAAATGCAGCCGCCGGTTGGCTGGTACCCCGGGATTAGTGGCTTTGTTGACAAAAAGCCGAAGGAACGATAAGATATTTGTGTCTGAATAGACATATCTTTCTTAGGAAAGGCGCAATATACATGGAATCGCTGAAAATCGCCATAGTAGGCGCTACAGGCATGGTCGGCCGCATGTTTTTAAACGTACTGGAAGAAAAAGGGATCCAGGCTCGGTATACTCTTTTTGCATCATCCCGTTCCGCCGGGCAGAAGCTTTCCTTTATGGGGGAATCGTATACCGTAGAACCTTTGGAGGAAAACAGCTTTGCCGGCAGAGGATTTCAGGCGGCTCTGTTTTCTGCGGGCGGCGAGGTGTCCAGAAAATTTGCCCCTCTGGCCGCTGAGGCCGGAGCCGTTGTCATAGATAATTCTTCCTGTTGGCGCATGGATCCTCTTGTACCGCTTATCGTTCCGCAGGTGAATCCGGAGTCGTTGCCCGGATATATGCAAAAGGGGATCATTGCCAACCCCAACTGTTCTACCATTCAGGCGGTGGTAGCGCTTAAGCCTTTGGCCGATGCTTTCGGGCTTAAGCGAGTGGTGTATTCCACCTATCAAAGTGTCTCCGGAGCCGGAAAGCGGGGATGGGAAGACCTGGAGAATGGCCTGCGGGGGTTGCCGCCCAAAAAGTTTCCCCATTCCATTGCTAACAACTGTTTGCCACATATAGATGTGTTTACAGACAACGGCTACACCAAAGAAGAAATTAAAATGATAGAGGAGACTCGCAAGATTCTTTCCTTGCCGGGACTTCCGGTTACGGCTACCTGTGTGCGGGTGCCGGTGTTCTGCTCCCATAGCGAAAGCATCAATGTGGAGCTGAATCGTCCTTTTACCATGGAAGAAGTTTTTTCCGCCTTGCAAAATCAGCCGGGCCTGGTCATTGAGGATGAGCCTTCTCAAAATATCTATCCGCTGGCCACCGAAGCTGCCGGAAAGGATCAGGTATTTGTGGGCCGTATCCGCCGGGACTTTTCCGTAGAAAACGGCCTGAACCTCTGGTGCGTGGCAGATAACCTGCGCAAAGGAGCCGCTTCCAACGCTGTGGAGATATTGGAACTGCTGTTGAAAAAATAGGAGGCGCAAGCATGAGCACATTGTTCAAAGGCTCCGGTGTGGCCATCGTCACACCTTTTAAAGACGGATCTGTAGACTACACTGCTTTTACCAGGCTGATAGAACTGCAGATCATCAGCGGTACTGATGCTATCATTGTCTGCGGCACTACCGGCGAGGCGGCCACCCTGACCCCTGAGGAGCGCACGGAGGTGATTCGTTTCTGTGTGGAACGGGTAGACGGGCGGGTTCCTGTCATCGCCGGTTCCGGCAGCAACAATACTGCCAAGGCTATCGAACTTTCCAGAGAGGCAGAGGCTTTGGGAGTGGACGGGCTATTGATAGTGACTCCTTATTATAACAAAACTTCTCAGGCGGGACTGGTGGCACATTACGGAGCTGTTTGCGAACAGGTGCACCTGCCTATTTTGGTGTATAACGTGCCTTCCCGTACTGGACTTAACGTATTGCCGGCCACCATGCAGAAGATCATGGGAGAGTGTGAAAATGTGGTGGGGATCAAGGAGGCCAGCGGGAATATCGAGCAGATCGTGAATCTGGCGGCCTTGTGTCCGGGTTTGGATATTTATTCCGGAAACGACGACCATATTCTTCCCGTGCTGTCGGTGGGGGGAAAAGGCGTTATCTCCACAATTGCCAATGTAGTACCTTCGGAAGTGCATAATCTGTGCATGGCTTTTTTTGCAGGGAAGCTGGATATTGCCAGGAAACTTCAGTTCATGCTTTTGCCTGTTTGGCGGGCCGCTTTCTGCGAGACAAATCCTATCCCCATTAAAACAATGATGCATATGATGGATCTCTGTGGAGACGAACTGCGTTTGCCCCTGGTACCGGCGCAGCCGGAAAACCGGGAGCTTATGAAAAAGGCGCTTAAAGACTTTGGACTTATTTAAGTGAGACGTATTATGGAAGAACGGAATGTAAAGATTCTTATCAACGGTGCTCTGGGTCATATGGGTCGCGCGCTGCAGCATGCGTTGGAAAGCGGGAGCTGGCCCCTTACACTGACAGGCGGCATAGATCGAACGGTGGGAGAGTATCCGGTTCCCCTGTATGCAAATGTGGAAGCAGCCGAAAAGGCAGACTTTGATGTGCTTATAGACTTTTCTGTTCCTCAAGGAGCCATGGAAGCCCTGTCTCTGTGTCTGCTGCGGCGCAAAGCCATTGTGCTGGCGACTACGGGCCTTTCTTTGGCACAGCAGCAGCGGGTAAAGGAAGCCGCCGCGTCTATCCCGGTGTTCTATACGGGTAATATGTCTCTGGGAGTGAACCTTCAACTGGCGTTGGTGAAGCAGGCTGCGCGGATACTGGAAGAAGCATTTGATGCGGAGATTATAGAGACGCACCATAATCTCAAATATGATGCACCCAGCGGCACGGCCAAAATGCTTATTGCCGCCGTAGAAGCCGGACGAGAAAAGGAAGAGCCACTGGTTTATGGAAGACAGGAGACGCATAAGCGCCGGGAGAAGGGGGAGATCGGTATTCATTCCCTGAGAGGCGGCACTGTCCCAGGAGAACATATTGTACGCTTTTTCGGCCCGGATGAAGAACTGACCATTACCCATCGTGCATACAGCAAAGCTTTGTTTGCTTCCGGTGCATTGAAGGCCGCCGTCTATATGGCGGATAAGGCTCCCGGACTTTATGATATGGCAGGTCTGTTGGGTCTGTAGCTTTTATAAAAATATACGGAGGGCGGCGCTATGCGCTGTCCTTTTTCTTTTCATTAAAAGAGGCTGCGGCTTTGGCTGTTTCTTTTTCTTTTCTTTTTCACACCGGCATGGTATACTTTTTTCATCATTATGGGGAGGTTTGCTGTATGGATTGTCCCTTTGTGCATCTGCATGTGCATACCCAGTACAGCCTGCTGGATGGAGCCAGCCGCATTAAAGAACTGGTGCGCCGGGCCAAGGAACTGGGACAGACAGCTATGGCCATTACAGATCACGGGGTCATGTATGGGGTCATTGATTTTTACCGGGCTTGTCTGGCTGAAGGTATAAAGCCTATCCTGGGGATTGAGACTTATGTGGCCCCCAGAGGATATACGGTTAAAGAAGGCAGGGAAGACAGGGAATATGGGCATCTGATCCTGCTGGCCAAGAACCAGAAGGGGTATGAAAACCTCATGTTTCTGTCCAGTGAGGCCTTTATTCACGGCTACTATTATAAACCGCGTATTGATTATGACCTGCTGAGTCATCATTGCGAAGGCGTCATATGCCTGTCGGCCTGTCTGGCGGGAGATATTCCGCAGCGCCTGCTCCATAATCGGGATCAGGAAGCTTATGCGCTGGCCAAAAGGCTCAAAGACATGTTTGGAGAGGACTTTTATATTGAGCTCCAGAACCATGGCCTACGGGAACAGCTGTATGTGCTGCCTAAACTTCGGCAGCTTGCAAAAGAACTGGACATTAAAACGGTGGCCACCAATGATATCCACTATGTAAACAAAGAGGATGCGGAAGCCCAGGACGTACTGCTGTGCATTCAGACGCAGCGGTTCGTAGATGAAGAAAACCGCATGAAGATGGAAGCGGAGGAGTTTTACTGTAAATCCTACGAAGAGATGTGTCAGGCTCTTCCGCAGGATGAAGAAGCCGTTCACAATACGCTTGAGGTAGCTGAAAAGTGCAACGTTACCATTGAGTTTGGAAAACGGCGGCTGCCCAAATTTACCAGCCCGGATGGATCGGAAAACAAAGTGTTTCTTCGGCGGCTTTGTGAAGAAGGCATGGCTCAGAAAATGCCGGGGGCCGGACAGGAGGCATGGGACAGGCTCAATTATGAACTCAATGTAGTGGAAAGCATGGGCTTTGTGGATTATTATCTCATCGTATGGGATTTTATTCACTATGCCAAATCCCATGGTATTATGGTGGGCCCCGGCCGAGGCAGCGGCGCAGCCAGCCTGGCGGCCTATTGTATGGATATCACCGATGTGGATCCGCTGAAATACAAACTGATTTTTGAGCGTTTTCTGAATCCGGAGCGGGTGAGTATGCCGGATTTTGATGTGGACTTCTGCTACGAACGGCGGCAGGAGGTCATCGATTATGTGGGCCGCAAGTACGGAGAAGGACATGTTTCACAGATCATCACTTTCGGCACCATGGCTGCCCGGGCGGTGATCCGGGATGTGGCCCGAGTGCTGCGTATGCCCTATGGAGATGCGGATAAACTGGCCAAACTGGTCCCAAACATGCTCAAAATCACTTTGCAGGATGCCCTGCATATGCAGCCGGAACTGAAAAAACTCTATGACGAAGATCCGGCCATGCGCAAAGTACTGGATCTGTCCATGAAGCTGGAAGGTTTGCCCCGGCATTGCTCCACTCATGCGGCCGGCGTAGTGATCTCCGGTGTACCGTTGAATGAAGTGGTGCCACTGCAAAGCAACGATGGAGTACTTATCACTCAGTTCCCCATGACTACGCTGGAAGAACTGGGCCTTTTGAAAATGGATTTTCTGGGGCTGCGTACCCTGACGGTGATCCGGGATGCACTGTCTTTTATCGGTGAACAGGGAAAACCTGTACCGGACTTTTCCAAAAACGATTTTACGGATAAAAAAGTCTATGATATGATCTCCCGCGGAGATACAGACGGAGTGTTCCAGCTGGAATCGGCGGGGATGCGGCAGTTCCTTATGCAGCTCAAACCGGACTGCTTCGAAGATATCATTGCAGGTATTGCACTGTATCGTCCCGGCCCCATGGAGAGCATCCCACGATATGTGGAGGGAAAGCATAACCCCGCTTCCATCCATTATGAATATCCGGCTCTGGAACCTATCCTTTCCAACACATATGGCTGTATGGTCTATCAGGAACAGGTACAGGAAATCGTTCGTACGCTGGCAGGCTATTCCATGGGACGCGCTGATCTTGTACGCCGTGCCATGAGCAAAAAGAAACATGATGTTATGGCCAGGGAGCGGGAATACTTTATTCATGGTACAGACGGGGTAGAGGGGGCCGTAAAACGGGGAGTTCCGGAAGCGGTAGCCAGCCATATCTTTGATGAGATGATGGACTTTGCGTCCTATGCATTCAACAAAGCTCACGCCGCCTGCTATGCGGTGCTTACCTATCGCACTGGATACTTGAAATGCTACTACCCTGTGGAGTATCTGGCGGCCATCATCAATGGATATATGGCCTCTTCCGATGCTGTTGCCGAATATGTATACGCCGCCCGCCGTATGGGCATAAAGGTGCTGCAGCCGGACGTAAACCGATCCGTGGCAAAGTTCTCTGTGGAAGGAGATTGCATCCGCTTTGGACTGGCAGCGGTAAAAAACGTTGGAGCTGCCGTTATGGACAACATGGTCAAAGAGCGGAAAGAAAACGGTCCCTTCCGGGATTTTGCAGACTTCTGCCGGCGAACAGAGGGACTCAACAAACGCATGCTGGAAAATATGATCCTGTCCGGCTGCTTCGATTCAATGGGGGTGCGCCGCAGTCAGTTGCTTGGGGTGTATGAACAGGTGTTTGAAGATGGGCAGCGTCAGCGGAAAGTAAGGGAAACCGGGCAGATGAGTCTTTTCGACTTCGGGGATGCAGAAACAAAACCGCTGGAACCCTCGCCGATACGGTATCCCAACGTAAAGGAAATGGAGCATGGGCTGCTGCTGCAGAAAGAGCGGGAGGCTACTGGTTTATATCTCAGCGGACATCCTCTGGATGCATATGGCGCACTTTTGAGTACTCTGCCCCAGCAGGTACAGGAACTCAGTCAGGCGGATGGGCTTTCTGGCATTGCAGATAATGCATCCGTCACCGTGGGCGGATTGCTGAGCCAATGTAAAAGCCGGCCTACCAAGTCCGGCACAGGGATGATGGGATATGGCGTGTTGGAAGGCGTTACCGGTTCTGTGGAGGTGGTAGCTTTTCCGAGAGTACTGCAGAGCACCGGCGGCCTTTTTCATGATGATGCGGCGGTGCTTATCAAGGGAAAATTGAATATTCGGGAAGAACGTGCCAACTCCCTTCTTATAGAAGAGATAAGCCCTCTTTCACAGGCAGTCGAAGAAAATCGACGTTTGTATATTCGTATTGCCTCTTTTTCTCAGGCGGAGCAGGTACATGCGTTGCTGACTGCTTATCCGGGCAATACGCCGGTGATCTTGGTAGATGCCAAGCGGGTAGCCAAAGGAGCGCCTAAAAGCTGGAATGTTCAGATATGTCAGGGGCTTCTGGACAGTCTGCATGCATCTTTGGGACAGGAAAACATTATTGTAAAATAGCAAAGAGGAAAACGTATGAACACCATTCCCATAAAAAAGAATCAACTCTTAGAGATGGAAATAGATGCGCTTACCGGTGAAGGGGCCGGAGTCGGCAGATTGGACGGATATGTACTGCTGGTATCAGGGGCTTTGCCGGGAGAGCGGATCAGAACATTGATTCTGCGTGTTACCCCCGGCTATGGGATAGGTAAGCTTGTGGAGGTGCTGCGGCCCTCCCCAAACAGAGTAGAGCCAAATTGTCCTGCTTATCCTCGGTGCGGCGGATGCACATTGCGGCATCTTTCTTATGCCATGCAGCTGGAAGAAAAACGGAAGCAGGTAGGGGATGCACTTGTACGCATCGGCGGTCTTTCAGATGCAAAGGTGCAGCCGGTGCTGGGAATGGCGGAACCGGATCGTTACCGAAACAAAGGCGCATTTCCTTACGGATATGGGCCAGATGGCCGCCTGACCTTTGGCTTTTTTGCATCCCGCAGTCATCGCCTGATTCCGGCCGAAAATTGCGCAATAGAAAGACCGGAAGTCATGGAATGTATTCGTGCCATGGGGGATTGGGCACGAAAGTATGCCATTGAGCCGTATGATGAACGGACGCATCAGGGCTGCCTGCGTCATGGTGTGGTGCGGGTCACCGGGGAAGGGAAAACCATGGCCGTATTGGTCACTACTGGTTCGCTGCCCCATAAAAAGGAGTTGTTAGCGTCTCTTCCCATGGCGGATACGGTCTATCATAACGTGAATGAGCGGGATACCAATGTGATCATGGGAGAGAAACTGACCCTTTTGAAGGGAGAACCGGCTTTGACAGACAATATCTGCGGTTTGAATTTTCGGGTAAGCCCTCATTCTTTTTTGCAGGTGAATGCACAGCAAACGAGAGTGCTTTATGAAACCGCCTTGTCTTTTTTAGACCCTCAGTCTCAGGAAACCATAGCGGATCTATACTGCGGTATGGGGGCTATTTCGTTGCTGTTGGCAAAACGGTGTAAAAAAGTCCTGGGGATAGAAAATGTCCCCGCTGCTGTGGAGGATGCCAAAGAAAATGCGAGGCTCAATGGTATCACAAATACAGATTTTTTGTGTGCGCCTGCAGAAGAAGCGCTTCCAGTGCTTATGGCTCAGGGCCTTGTGCCAGATGCCATAACTTTGGATCCTCCCAGAAAAGGGTGCGATAAACGGGTGCTGGAGGCTATTCTTGCATCTTCCGTTCGCCGGCTGGTACACGTATCCTGCAACCCCGCTACATTGGCTCGTGATTTGCAGGTGCTTACGGCAGGCGGCTTTCACCTTTTGCGCGTGCAACCCGTGGATATGTTCCCACATACGGGACACGTCGAGACCGTCTGTCTACTAACACATTCTTGAGCAGAAGGGGCTGAAAAAGCCTGAAATCAAAGGGTTTCCGTCACCGGGGCGATCTCTGCTCAGGGCTGGCGGGAACCCTCGTTTTCTCTCCGTGGGAACATATCGTGGCAAAGGGTTGTGGCTATGAAACTGCTATTTCGAGTAGCGAGAAAACGAAACTGCTATCGTAGGCAAAACGAGAATACGATTTTACTATTGGGAAATAGGTTGTGGCTATGATTTTACTAACGGTAGCCAATGTCAACAATCTCGAAAACTCTCGTATTGCTGCCGCGCTTTGATGAGTTTAAAATAGAGCTCAACCGGTCGTGTATGCGATGCGGTCTTTTATCATCACTGACCGGAATCTTCCGGTGTCCCGTGCCACTCGGCACAAATACTATTCCAAGATCAAATCCAAGCCAAAGGAGGACAATGAATGGCGAAACTGGTTACAAAGAGAACAACGACTACTGTAACTGAGGAAGTGGAAATAGTCCCGGCTACGCCCGGAGAGGAAATAGGCCATCGATTTTTAAAGGTGTGCGGATACGGTACATACCGGAGTGATGAGGGTACGACGGAACCCAAACCGCAGATCAACCTTAACGCGAAATGGCTGGCAGACGCTGGTTTCCATGCCGGAGATCAGATTGAAATAATAGTAGCGGAGAACGAGCTGGTGATCAGGAAGATGGTCACAGAATAAGCCCAAGGCGGTATCAGGATGTAGAGTCCCGATACCGCCTTTGGCTGTATTACTGTGCTTTTTCCGGTTCTTGAGCAACCGGCTTCTCGGCTTCACCTGCGGGAGCCAAGGTGATGGAATCTTTCTTCACATCAGCCTTGTAGTGGCTTTTGGTGATACGGTCGATACCAAATACCAGAACGATTCCTCCGATGGCGGCATACAGGCCGCCGTTGTCACTGTTCATCGTTTTCTCAAACATTGTCATTATCCTTTCTGTACTGTTTTCCGATTGCTTTGGCGCGGCTGATCAGCTGGTAAACCCTCGGTTCAGAAACTCCAAGGTCAGCAGCGATCGTCTTTACAGAATCTCCGTACAATTCCTTGGCCTCAAACGCGATAGCGATCCTCGGGTCTTCGGCATCCATCCGTGCGCGGATAGCTTCATATTCCAACTTGGCCATCACCTGATGCTCGGCAGATTCTGTAGAATCAGGTTCATACCCGGTTTCAATCAGACCGTCCCAGCTGATCACCGGAGGCTGCTTGTCCTCTTTGTGAGGGCAGTTGGCACAGCTGTTGGTATCCGGGCACTTGATAAATGCCTTGCGCTTGCCGGGGATCATGCAGCGGGTACTGGCATAACCACGGGAGTGCTGGGTGTCCAAGTAGGCCCAAGCATCATTCGCCAGCACGATGTCGGTGGTCTTGTAAAAGTAGACCGTGACCTTCTCCGAACCGTGGAAGTTGAGCACTTTGCAATCGTCCCAGGTGATGTTGTAGTTGTCGAGATCGGCCTGGGTTTTAATCTCTACCGGGGCGTCAAAGAGTAGTTCTCCGTTTTTGCCGACGGTAATGTTGTGCTTGAAATTGACCTCAAGCTGGGTCTTTTCGAACTTTGCCATTCAGATTGGCTCCTTTCCGTTTTGCGGAAACGGAGACAACCTGTATGGATCGCCAGTATTCTCATTTGGTCACCTCGTGGGGGATGTCCCCGTTTTATTCGTAGGTGACCAGCAAGATCGCGTTCGCTGGCTTCCTGGGGTAATGTGTGTGCCATCTCTGGGGCGGCGATACTCCCTGCTCTCCCGTGCACTGGTTCGCAGGCGCTACAGATCCGGCAGGCTTGTCATCTTGGTCAGAGCACTGTTTTTTCATCCTTTTTCAACCAATTTCGACAAACCTATTGTGTTTTCGCCCTGGAGGCTGTATAATAAGTAGGAATAACTATGATTTACTTGGCTCAGCCGATATTCAGAGCGAGTTTGAAGGCTGTTTCAACCTTCTGCAGATAGTATAATTGGCCCGTTGGTATAAATCCCTGACGCTCGGAGAGACCTTATTCGGACGCATTCAGACATTTCTCCGACAAGCACCGACAAGCTGGCATTTTTGGAAATGGGGGCAGAGATTTGGACTACAAAGAATTCTTAGCAGCGTTCTACCGGAAGAATCGCGCTGGTGGTCTGCTTGGATATAGATCAAAAAAGAAACTCACGGAATTCTTCTTTTCCAATGCCCTGATTGGTGATGAACGTGAGCTGTTGCCTACTTCGGATGATGCATATGACCGTTGGTTCGATGGATCGCGAAATCCCAAGACGGAAGTCTGGGCAGCGATTGCGTCACGGGCGGATACGGACAATTTGGAGAAGGAGACGCTAAAGGCATTAAATGACTCACTTCTTCGAGAACTTGTTGTAGCTTTTGGGATTGAGCTTCTCCCTGCAGAGGTGCCGGATAAGCGTAGATTTGCTCTGGCAATAACACAACAATTCATTGCTCTTGCAGAGGGCAACGGAACCGCGAACAACATCATCCCAGCTGCATATAAAAAGACCCCGGAACCAACAGGTTTTGAAACCTATATCCGGGGCGCGATAAACAGATTTAAATGGATGAGGCTGCCGGGTGAAGACGAGCAGCTGATGGACGATGTATTTGTGTGCAGCAATATAGGAACATCGGCGGCGGTTTTTCCGCATCGTATAAGAGGTAACTACATCGAGAACGCCACACTCGAAAAAATCAGGACAATAGATAGACGCAACGAACTGAAACACGCTCTGATCATTGGTGCTTGCGGGTATGGAAAGACCTTGATGCTCCAGCATTTGTTTCTTGATGCCGCAGACCGCCGCAATGAGACAGGGCTTCTTCCAATTTTCGCTGAGCTGCGGAACTTCTCATCCCAGCAGAATAGTTTCATTCCCTTCCTTGTAGAAGCGGTTCAGGAATATGACAGGTCATTCACAGAAGCTGATCTGATAGGACTGTTGGAAAAAGGACAAGCTCAGCTTCTTTTTGACGGTCTTGATGAAATGGATCCTGAGGAAACGATCCACTTCCATAAGAAGCTGGCCGAGCTTGCTCATGCATTCCCCAACAACCAGATCATCATCTCCTCCAGATACTGCTCCGCCATTAACGGTATTCGTGGCTTTGTGCGGCTGTATCTTCATCCTTTGGATGAAGCGCAGGCGGACAGGCTGATTGATAAGCTTCTTCAGGATGTCGATGATGATAAAGCGAAGGAAACAATTCTCTCCTTCACCAAGCCTAATACTGGATACATAAGAAAAAACGGATTTGTGGCAACAAACCCAATGCTTCTGACCATTATGGTCAGAAAATACAAAGAGCTTCAGGACTGTGCTGGAAGTCGCATCAAATTCTACGAGACCATGTATAATGCTCTTATCAAAGAGCATGATGAGGAAAAACAGGCGTTTAGCCGGTTCTTCCACAGCGTTACGGATGGTGATGAGTTTACCCTGGTGTTCAGGGAATTCTGTGCGAAAACATATGTTGACGGAATATATGAATTTGACCACAGGACATTCGAGAGGTACTTTAAGCAGCTCGAAAGCAAAAATGAGCTGGCAAACCCTGTAAAGTTTAAGTTGAATGCTTTTCAGCATGATGTGTGTGCCACTGCCTGCATGATGTATGAGCAGGAGTCCGGCATTTACTATATTGACCCTGGATTCCAAGATTACTTCTTCGCAGAGTATTACTTTTTTGCAGACACAGCTCCTACGAAGGAGATGGGGAAACAACTACGTGAAAGACAGCCCGACTCCTTCCGAAGTATCGATGCCCTGATGATGTTCTACCAGATGGCCAAGGATAAAGCGGATGTTTGCATTCTGCTGCCATACTTGGATGACATTTTCAAAGGGCAAAGCCCGGAAAATGCGTTCTTGCGATTCCTTGCTCAGGGCTATGGCGAAGTCAAATACATCACCTTAGATGAGGGCATAATCCAGAAGTACTTGATGAAGAGCAAGGCTTCGAAGCACGACAGCATTGTCGAACAAAACCCTCCTACGAATATTATCGGCGCGATGCTTCTTGATGTACTGAATATGCCTAACACGTTTGCTATGGGCTCGTACGATAATCCTGTAGTAAGGGAGAAATTTGCTTCCTACTTCCTGACAGGATATGTTGATTCTGTTAGGGACTTTGATAAGCCAGATGAGGAACCTAAGATCGTCCTCAGAAACATGAAGCATGAAATTGCACGCTTTGGCGATTCCGAATATTTCGACAGCCTGGAACTGTCGCCCGTCCCGATACGTGATGAAAATGGTGAACTGGTTTGCTTTGGGTATGAATATACCGTCAATCCGATAAAACTGGCTGATTCACCGGAGCAATTGAAATTCTTTATAGAAATGTGCAACAAGGCTGGCCTGGGCTTGATTTTTGCAAGAGTGGCCGATTATTACAAGAAGATTTCTGAAGCACAAGATAAGAATAAACTACGTTAATGGATGCTTATGGAGGTATGGGAATGAATGAAGTCGAACGTTGGGTAAGCCTTGAAGATATTGCAGGCCATTTAGATGTTAGTAAAGACACCATCCGGGCTTGGATTAAAAAAGGGACAATCCCATTTCATAAGGTTGGGAGACAGTATAAGTTCCGGGTATCTGAAGTGGATGCCTGGGTTGAAAGTGGCGAGAGCGCCGATGCTGATAAGCAAATAGAAAGGGAGGAATAAGCGATGGCTATCGATAATAAAAAAGAACAAGAGCGCGAGGAGCTGCATCGCGCAATATGGGCGATAGCCGATGATCTGCGCGGCGCAGTTGACGGCTGGGACTTCAAGAGCTATGTACTGGGCACGATGTTCTATCGGTACATATCAGAAAACTTGACAGCGTACATCAACAGCGGTGAAGAAGCCGCTGGGAATAAAGGCTTTGATTATGCCAAGATGTCTGACTCGGATGCAGAAGAAGCACGTGCCGGACTTGTGGAGGAAAAAGGGTTCTTTATCCTTCCCAGTGAGCTTTTCTGTAATGTTCGGGCTAAAGCTGATCGCGGAGAAATCTGGCAGTATCCAAACGGAGCGGATATGCTTCTCAATGAGAAATTGGAGGAAGTTTTCCGTCACATTGAGGATTCTGCAAAGGGTAGCATATCCGAGGGTAGTTTTGCTGGTTTGTTTGACGACTTCGACGTAAACAGCAACAAGCTGGGAAGTACTGTGGCAAAAAGGAATGAACGGCTGGTCAAGCTGCTCGATGGCATCGCAAAAATGAATCTTGGCTCCGTGAAGGATCACGAGATAGACGCCTTTGGTGATGCCTACGAGTATTTGATGACTATGTATGCTTCCAACGCAGGAAAATCCGGGGGCGAGTTCTTTACCCCTGCGGACGTTTCTGTGCTGCTCACTCGGCTGGGCACTGTTGGAAAGACAAAGATCAACAAGGTTTATGATCCCGCATGCGGCTCAGGTTCTCTGCTTTTAAAGGTCGAAAAAATACTCGGCAAAGATGCAGTGCAGAATGGTTTTTTCGGTCAGGAAATCAACATCACTACATACAACCTTTGCCGTATTAATATGTTCCTGCACGACATCGGATTCGATAAGTTTGATATTGAGTGCGAGGACACGCTCATCAATCCGCAGCATTGGGACGATGAACCCTTTGAGCTGATAGTTTCCAATCCTCCGTATTCCATCAAATGGGCCGGTGATGAAAACCCGCTGCTCATTAATGACCCAAGATTTTCTCCAGCCGGTGTTCTGGCGCCCAAGTCAAAGGCAGACCTGGCCTTCATTATGCACGCTCTTTCCTGGTTGGCTCCCAACGGTACCGCAGCAATTGTGTGCTTCCCTGGTATTATGTATCGCGGCGGTGCAGAACAAAAAATCAGAAAGTACTTGGTAGATAATAACTTTGTGGATTGCGTGATACAGCTGCCGTCCAATCTTTTCTTCGGTACCTCTATTGCCACATGCATCATGGTCATGAAGCGTGGCAAGGCAGATAATAAAGTTTTGTTCATTGATGCCAGCAACCAGTGTGTTAAGGTAACTAATAACAATAAGCTCTTGCCGGAGCATATCGATGTCATTGTAAATGCGTTCACTAACCGTGAGGATATCGATTATTTGTGCAAGCTGGTGGATTATGACAGGGTGAAGAAGGAAAACTATAACCTGTCAGTAAGCACCTATGTGGAGCAGGAAGACACCAGAGAAAAGATTGATATTAGGAAACTGAATGCAGAAATTAAAGAGATCGTTGCGCGGGAGCAGCTGCTTCGTGATGAGATCGATAAGATCATCTTCGAACTTGAAGGGGGACAGGACGCATGAGTAAATTAGATGAGCTGATTGCAGAACTGTGCCCTAATGGCGTAAAGTATGTTCCATTGGAAAAGGTTTGTGATATTTCCAAGGGGGTACAGTTTAATAAGGCCGATATGCAGGATGTAGGAACCTATCCGGTTATCAATGGTGGGATTAATCCTTCTGGCTATATTGAGCAATATAACCAAGGGCGAGACACTATTACTATTTCTCAGGGTGGTGCTTCTGCTGGTTATGTTAATTGGATTGAAACCGATTTTTGGGCAGGTGCGCATTGCTACGTGCTGAAGCCGGGCAGTTCGATTTTAAATCGTTATTTGTTTCATTTTGTCAAAGGGCAAGAGAAAAAGTTGCAAGAGTGTCAATATGGTGCTGGTATTCCTGCGCTTGGGAAAACCACAGTAGCTGGTCTCTCTATCCCTGTACCTCCTATCGAGGTACAACGTGAAATTGTCCGGGTACTGGACAATTTCACGGAGCTTACAGCGGAGCTTACAGCGGAGCTTACAGCGAGGAAGAAACAGTATGAGCATTATCGAGGAAAGTTGTTAAGCTTCGATGAGACTGTACCCAAGAAGAAATTAGGCTCTACCTGTGAAATGAAAGCGGGAAAGTCTATTTCCAGCGACCTTATTTCGTCGGTGGAGTCAAGCGATACGCCAATCAAATGCTACGGTGGAAACGGGGTTCGAGGATATGTAAAGGAAGCAAACCAACATGGGGAATTTCCTTTGATTGGACGTCAAGGAGCCTTGTGCGGCAACGTAAATTATGCGGTAGGAGATTTTTACGCTACTGAGCACGCAGTTGTTGTTGCTTCGCAGGGAGATTATACGCAAAGATTCCTTTATCATTTGCTTACTCATATGGATTTGAATCAGTACAAATCTGCTGGAGCACAGCCGGGGTTGTCAGTAAAGAATCTTCAGGAAATCATGGCTCCAGTTCCTCCGTTGCATTTACAAGACAGAATTGTAGATGTGCTGGATAATTTTGAAGCTATCTGCTCTGACCTAAATGTTGGCTTGCCTGGGGAGATCGATGCTCGTCAAAAGCAATATGAATATTATCGTGATTTGCTCTTGACATTCGTTGAGACCGGATCGACAATCTCGCAGACAGACAGACAGACAGACAGACAGACAAGCTGAAATAAGACTTCTTCAGTACGTATTCGGCTTTGCCTTTGTTACGCTGGAGGATATCGCAGAAAACTGCGATTCTCAACGTAAGCCTGTAACCAAGGGAAAGCGGACTTCGGGTGAATATCCCTATTACGGCGCATCCGGAATTGTTGACTATGTGGATGATTACATCTTTGACGGAGACTACCTTTTGGTTTCAGAGGACGGGGCAAATTTGGTAGCACGGGTGACGCCGATTGCCTTTTCGATCAGCGGACAGAATTGGGTAAACAACCATGCACATGTACTGAAATTTTCAGATAGGTTTGAGCAGAAGTATGTGGAGATGTACTTGAACGGAATGGATCTAAGCAAGTATATAAGCGGAGCGGCGCAACCAAAATTGAATCAGCAGAATTTGAACAGCATACTAATTCCGCTCCCTGATAAAACCGAGACACGCCGTATTGTCAACATCCTCGAGCGCTTCGACCATCTCTGTAACGATATGGCGGAAGGCCTTCCTGCAGAGATTGCCGCGAGACAAAAGCAATACGAATATTACAGGGACAAACTACTGACTTTTAAGGAAATCTAATGACAAGGAGGTGCGGCATGCCATATTTCAACATTGTCGCAGAGACAAATCAGAACACTGTGGTGACGGAATATGAGCCTGTCAAAGCTCGTTCTGAAAGCTATGAATCCGAGGCCGCGCTGGAGAAGGAGTTTATCCATCTGCTCGGAGAACAAGGCTATACCTATCTTCCCATCCATACCGAAGCCGATTTGATTACTAACCTGCGGGAGCGTTTGGAAGAGCTGAACAAGTATCGGTTTTCGGATACTGAATGGGAGCGTTTCTTTAGCACTTGTATAGCTAATCCGAATGATCATATTACGGAGAAAACTGCAAAGATTCAGGAGGATTTTGTGCAGGTACTGAAGCGTGATGACAACATGACAAAGAACATCACGCTTATTGACCGAAAAAATATCCATAACAATCGTCTGCAAGTTATCAACCAGTATGTTATTGGTCAAGCTGAAGGTGCGACATACGATAATCGCTATGATGTGACTATTCTTGTGAATGGCTTGCCACTGGTTCACGTGGAGCTAAAGCGCCGTGGTGTTGCTATCCGTGAAGCCTTTAACCAGATCGAGCGTTACCAGCGGGATTCCTTCTGGGCGGGCAGCGGCCTGTTCGAGTATGTGCAGATTTTTGTCATCTCCAACGGAACGAACACCAAGTACTACTCCAACAGCACCAGAAGCAATGCCATTAAGGATGCCACAACCCGTAGTACCAAAAAGGGCAAGACCAGCAACAGTTTCGAGTTTACATCTTTCTGGGCAGACGCAAATAACAAGGTCATTCCTGATCTGATTGACTTCACGAAGACGTTCTTTGCAAAGCATACATTACTGAACATCCTCACTCGGTACTGTATTTTCACCTCGGAGAGAATGTTAATGGTCATGCGTCCGTACCAAATCACTGCGACGGAGCGAATTCTGAACCGGATTGAGATCGCACATAACTATAAAAAATACGGCGACATTGCTGGTGGTGGATACATCTGGCATACAACGGGTTCCGGTAAAACACTGACTTCTTTCAAAACGGCAAGATTGGCAACTCAGCTCCCGTTTATTTCAAAGGTGCTTTTTGTAGTTGACCGTAAGGATCTGGATTACCAGACCATGAAAGAGTACGACCGCTTTGAAAAAGACTCTGCAAACAGCAATTCATCTACCAAAATACTGGAACGGCAGCTTCGTGATCCTAAGGCACATATTATTATCACGACCATCCAGAAGCTTTCTACTTTTATCAAGAAGAACAAGGATCATGAGATCTATAGCCGTGAAATCGTTATAATCTTCGACGAGTGCCATCGTAGTCAATTTGGCGATATGCACGATGCTATCGTGAAGAGCTTCCAGAAGTACTACATGTTTGGTTTCACTGGCACGCCGATTTTCCCTGCAAATGCTGGCCCGAGGGCCAACCCAAAGTATTTCACAACGGAGCAGACCTTTGGCGATCAGTTGCATTCATATACAATTGTTGATGCCATCAATGACAAGAATGTTCTTCCTTTCCGCGTGGACTATATCAAGACGATGGATATTGATGCGGATATCGATGATGAGCAGGTTTGGGATATCGATCGCAAGAAGGCCTTTGAAGCGCCGGAGCGTATTTCGCTCGTTGCAAACTACATTCTTGATCATTTTGATCAGAAAACCTATCGTGGCGATAAGACCTATGTTTTCAATGCGCTACAGAATATTTCTGAGGTGGCTTCTGCCAATCGAGGCAAGGTGGAGGAAATCAAAGCTAAACAGCGTCTGAGCGGCTTCAATTCTATCTTTGCCGTTTCATCGGTTCCAATGGCCAAGCTCTACTATGATGAATTCCGTAAGATCATTAAAAACGATCCGACCAAAGATCTGAAAATCGCTGTCATTTATAGTTATGCTGCTAACGAGGAAGAAGTCGAAGGGATGCTGGATGAGGAAAACCCCGAGGATACCTCTGCGCTTGATCAGAATTCAAGAGACTTCCTTGAGTCAGCCATTCAGGATTACAACCTAATGTTCCATACGAACTATGATACGTCCAGCGATAAGTTCCAGAATTATTATAAAGACGTATCCCTTCGTATGAAGAACAAGGAACTGGATTTGCTCATCGTGGTGAATATGTTCCTGACGGGCTTCGATGCTACAACACTGAATACACTGTGGGTGGATAAGAATCTGAAAATGCATGGGCTGATTCAGGCATTTAGCCGTACCAACCGTATTCTCAATAGTATCAAGACCTTCGGAAATATTGTATGCTTCCGTAACCTGCAAAAGCGTGTAGATGCAGCCATTTCTCTGTTCGGTGATAAGAATGCGGGTGGCATTGTGCTCATGCAGAGCTTTAAGGACTACTACTATGGGTATGAATCCGTAGATGGTAAGCAGATGCCGGGTTATGTGGATATGGTAGAAGACCTGACCACAAAGTTCCCGCTTACGGAGCCACAGATCATTGGAGAACAAAATCAAAAAGATTTCATTTCTCTGTTTGGCGCGATCCTGCGTATGCGCAACCTGCTGGTTTCCTTTGACGAGTTCAAGGAAAAAGAAATGCTCTCCGAACGAGACCTGCAGGATTACCTGGGGCGGTATCAGGATCTCCGCGACGAATGGAAACGAAAGCGCGAGAACGGCGAAAGCACCGATATTATCGATGACATCGTCTTTGAGATCGAGCTGATCAAGCAGATTGAAATTAACATCGACTATATTCTCATGTTGGTGAAGAAATACCACGATACCCATTGTGAGGATAAGGAAGTTCTCATCACTATTCGCAAAGCGGTCGATGCAAGCCCTGAGCTCCGCAGCAAGAAGCAGCTGATTGAAGCTTTTATCGCCGGTATCAACGATGTCGAAGATGTGATGAATGAGTGGAATGATTATGTATCAAGACAGCGAGAAGCCGATCTTGAACAGATCATCCAGGAAGAAAAACTGAAACCTGACGAAACCCGGCGTTTCCTTGAGAACGCTTTCCGCGAGGGCGAGGTTAAAACCGTGGGCACAGACATCGATAAGCTGATGCCACCGGTCAGTCGATTTGGCGGCGGGAACCGTGCTCAAAAGAAGCAGACGATCATTGAAAAGCTGAAAGCCTTCTTTGAAAAATACTTTGGTATCGGTAGAAGCTTTAAGAGCGAAACAGAAAGCGACTGAATGTCAGTAGAAAAGAGAAGAACGCTATGAACAAGATTGATAAAACTGATACACTCGCAAAGATACTTTCACAGCGGCAATTCAGTGTCGACGTGTTTCAGCGCGAGTATCGTTGGGGCCGGAAGCAAATCGAGCAGATGATTTCCGACTTTCAGGATACATTCGAGGAATACTATGATCCTGAAACGCATGATACACCTGCAGAGGTAATGAATTACGGCTACTACTACATGGGCTGCATAATCTGCACTGGCGGTTCTCCCATCAAAATTATAGATGGCCAGCAGAGATTGACCTCGTTGACCCTGCTCCTTATTTACTTGAACAACCTGCAGAAAGACCAGGCTGTGCAGGGATATCGCATGGTCAAAATCGAGGATCTGATATTCGCCGATCACTACGGTATTGAGAGCTTCAATATCGATGTGGATGAGCGCCAGGACTGCCTGCGTGCGCTTTTAAAGAACGACCTAAACTATCAGCCGGATAACGAAAGCTCCCAGAATATGATCGACCGGTATAAGGACATCGCTGACTTGTTCCCGGATGAGTTAAAGGGCGAAGCCCTCGAATACTTCATCTATTGGCTCAAAGAGAAAGTTCTTCTGCTGGAGATCGATACGCCGTCAGACGACGAAGCTCATACAATTTTCCTTACCATGAACGACCGGGGCCTTAGCCTTAACAGCGCTGAGATGATGAAGGCTTATGTCATGCAGCAGATTACTGAAATGGATAGGCTGGCCGTCAATCATAAATGGCAGGACAACATCAACCGGATCAAGAGCGCTTCATCATACGACACCAGCGGTGTTGTAAATACTGAAGACGTAGAGTTTATTTCTACGTGGCTTCGTGCGAAGTATGCGCAGACACTCCGTGAAGGTAAGCGCGGCGCAAGCGACGAGGATTTTGAGCTTCTCGGTGAAAAGTTCCATACCTGGGTACGGTCGAATGCTAAATCTAAAATGGGGCTGAATAAGTCCAGTGATTACAAAACTCTGATTCTGACCGAAATGACCAGAGTGACGGATCTGTATTTGAAAATCCGTGAGTACGGGAACAAGTTGACTCCCGGTTATGAGGAGGTATTCTATAACGCCAATCGAGATCTGAACTATCAGGCGATGCTCATAATCGCGGCTATCAGAAATGACGACGGTGAGGATGAGGTCAAGCGGAAGATCCAGATGGTGTCGAAGTTTGTCGATGACTTTGCTTCGATCCGTATCTTCAATTTCAAGAAGGTCAACTGGAACACGAATAAATACCTTCTGTTCCGGGTGATGAAGGATATCCGCAACCAGGACTGCCGGACTGTCGGAATGACGCTGGTAAGAGCTCTCCGGCGTATGGATGTCAGCATTGATGCCATTACGAAGTTTAGCCTGAATCAGTTCTCTGGAAGGTATATGCTGCATCTTCTTGCCCGATTCACTTCCTACGTCAATGTAAAGATGGGCAATCCGTCTCAGTTCGACACCTATGTTGACCGGAAGATGAAGGGCAACACTTACGATATTGAACATATCCTCCCCGACGACTACGATAGCTATCGTGACGCGTTTGCTGATAGCGATGACTTCTTAACCAGCAGACAGATGATCGGCGACCTGATTATTCTGACACGGGATAAGAACAGAAGCTACCAGGCCATGAAGTATCAGGATAAAGTTCAGAAATACATCGGCGACAATGTGCTTGCTCAGGCTTTGAACGATACTGCCTATCAGAATAATCCACAGTTTATTGCTGTGGCCAAGCAGTATGGTTTCAGGCCGATGATGGATGCATTTAATAAGGACACCATTGCGGAAAGGGCAAAGACCTATCTTGAGATGGCTGTAGACATATGGGATCCGAATGCCATCAAAGAGATCGCAGGCGGTTGGGTAGACGAAGAAGAAAAAGAATTCTTCAAGAATGAGAAGGCCAGAGAGTTTACCGTAGAGTATTATGGAAAGAGCTGGCCAGATGCTCTGAAGTACGGATTCCTTTCTGCCAACATTGGTGGCACCGGAAAATATCTGCAGAATGTTCAGGCTGGTGATATTGTCTATTGCCATATCGCCGGAGCGGGTTTTGTCGGCATCGGAGAATGCATTGCAGCAGCAATCCCCATGAAAGAATTTATGGTATCAGTGGACGGGAGCGAAACCTCCATTGACAAAGCTCCGTGGGTGGATCAGACGTTGAAAGCAAATCTGGATGTAGACAATGAAATCTTCATCCGCGTTGAGTGGAAAAGCTACGTGGAAGATCAGAACGATGGATATTGGGAAAAGGGTATGACGTCCGTCCCGATGGTCGCCTACATGCTTTCCGATCAAAGCACTCACAAAAAAGTCCGGGAGCATTTCGGATATAAGAACTAAAGATGAGGGCAGCACTTACCATTCCGATAGGCGCTGCCCGTTTTTTATTGCTTCTGATAAAACTGGCACTCGTACCCATCGGCCCTAAGCTCGATGCCTGGTATCCACGGCGGCGTCCGGCCCATCTGCTCACAAACTGCTTCCAGCGATACATCCTTGCTACACTCAATGATCAGTTCATCATGGACATGCCCGCAGATGAAGCAGTGGGACAGTGTGCGCATGGCGTAGGCCAGGATATCCCGGCTGACGGCCTGTACAACGTTCTCCACGAATTTTGGCCCGTAGGATTCAATCCGGCTCCATTTCTTCTGGGCATCAATCCCCATGTAGGTGACGGACTCGCCGCCGAACTTATTCTCCCCGATCCGGGGTTTCACGTAGGCCAGCCTGCGACCGGAGGGCAGAGTGATAAATAGCATCCCGTTCCGCACCTCGAAGGTGACGTCCCCGACCCGTGTTTCCGTCCGGAGCTGGATAGCATCCTTTACGGCGTTATCGACGGCCCACCAATAGGCGGTGATGTGCGGGTTGCTGCTGCGCCACAGATCCACCAGCGGCTGAAGCTCGTCTTCGGTCAAACCCATGTCGAGGGCACCCATCGCTTTCAAAGCGCCGACGCTGCCGCCGTAGCCAAGGGCCAATTCCGCGATTTTGCCCTTTTGCCGCAGGTGGGCGTTTTCACCATGCTTTTCCACCTTGACGCCGAACATCCTCGACGCACTTTCGCAGTAAATGTCCCGACCCTCATGGAATACCTCTTTTCGCCATTCCTCCCCAGCAAGGTGCGAAAGCACACGGGCTTCAATCGCACTGAAGTCACTGACGATAAACTTGAAACCGGGGCGCGGGATGAAAGCGGTGCGGATCAGTTCAGAAAGCACACCGGGGACGGAGGAGTAGAGTATATCCAGCATTTCGTAGTCACCGGCCTTTACCAGCTCTCGAGCATCGTTCAGATCCTCCATGTGGTTTTGCGGCAGATTCTGCAACTGGATCAGTCTTCCGGCCCAGCGGCCACTGCGGTTGGCACCGCAAAACTGGAACATCCCGTGGCAGCGGCCATCAGCGCAGACGGCATTCTTCATCGCCTGGTATTTCCTGACGGAGCTCTTGGCAAGCTGCAGCCGCAGGGCCAGCACTTCCGCAAGGTTGTCCGGTGCGGTCTTGATCATAGCGGCGACGTCCTTCTTCCCCAGACTGTCCACTTCCAAACCGTTGTCAGAGAGGTAATCTTTCATCTGTATAACCGAGTTAGGATTGTCCAGCCCGGTTTTCTTCTTCATGCGGTCGGTCAGGTCAATTTTGGATAGCTCGTCGATGCGCAGCGCCTGTTCCACCATACCCTGATCAATCATGATCCCGCGATCGTTAATCTCCTGATCAAGGTGGTATTCATCCCAGACGAAGTCTGGAACCGGGTAGTTCTTCAAGCGCTCCTGTATCTGCATTTCCACCTGCACATCGCGCTCATTGTACTTCTTGAAAAGCTCCCACTTCTCCGGTGCGTGGTGGGGCAGGTTCCACGTCCTGCCACCGTTCGTTTTCGTTGGCTTGCAGGGGCAGCAGAAGTATTTGATCAGGTCTTTGCCTTCCTTCATCTTCTGCTCTTCAAAGCCCAGCACGGCACCGACCTTTTCAAGAGACAGCGGCAGGCCGTTATAAGCGGCCCACACCAGCGTGCATTTCCACGATGCCGGATCAAGGTAGTTCTGCACCGGATCGCCGGGAATACTGTAGGAGCAGAAGTGCTGGGGATAGTTCCGGCGAAGCCAAACTGACAAGCAGACCCGCTCAAAGCTGGCGTTGTAGGCCCACTTCGTCACGCGGTCATCGGACAGCGCGGCGATAATCTCCTCCGGTACGGTATCGCCGCAGGCAAGATCGTATACAGTGACGGGGCCGCTGTTGACGGAAACTCCGAAAAGAAGAATGTCGAAATCAGGCGATTCCGCGTACTTGTAGGCACCACATTTCTTAATATCAACGCTGCTCTTGGTTTCCAAGTCCAGCGACAAGGTTTTTATATCCATATTGATCATCCTCTATAAAAGCAGGCGGCAGGGTTTTGATCTGCCGCCTTCGGGTTATTCCGCAGCCGTTTTGTCTTCAGGCTGCACCTTTGCCTTATGGAGCTTCCTCCATATCCATTTCACCAGTTTGACGATCCAGTAACCGATCCCCCATACGTCCAGCATGATGATGAACACGAAGGCGGTCATGATCACGGTTTGTTTGATGAACTCATAGTCCCACATTGTCATATCCCTCCAATGGGCAGCGGGCGCGAGGCCCGCCGCCCTCGATATTTGTTAGCCGAGGAAATCCTCATCTTCATCGTCCAGATCGGCGAAGTCATCTTCAGCACGGCTGTGACCACCCAGCGGGGTACCGTCGGCCAGTTTCTGAATGTTGTTCAGACCACAGGCGATGCCGCGATTGCCGTTGGAATTGAACGCATAGAAGTTGATGGACGCTCTGCCGATGATCCCGCTGTACAGCTCGGAACTGTCGAGGATCGGGTTGCGGTCGGCATCAACCACACCGGGCTTGGTGGTGCTGTTGGCGTTCACGAAGTAAGCGTTCTTGTAGGCTTCGTCGCCCTTACGCTCCTTGTCGCCGTCACGCAGTGGGGTCTTCAGGTCGGCCAGATCGGGCACGAACTTGCTGCTGCCCTTGAGCTTGGACTGGCCTTCGTCGTAGGCGGCCTGGATGGCAGCCCTGATCTTTTCCACGGTCACGGTGTCGGATTTGGGGATGATCAACGAAACGCTGTACTTCGGGGTGCCGCCGCCCATCGGGGTCTTGGGCTCGTTGACGTTCAGGTAGCTCATGACGGTATTCTTGCCGGTGATGACCTTGCAGGGATTCTTAACTGTACTCATTTTTCATTCCTCCATAAAATCGTTTGCTGCTGTGTTGAACTCCGGACGTGTGTCTGTATTGGGAGCCAACACCGGTTTGCCTTGGGGCTTGACCACAAGCCCGGTCAGTAGTTCTTCAAAACGCTTCTTGCCTAACTGCCGCTGCATCGCCGTGATGCCCAGCAGTTTCTTTTCATAGGGATCGTACCCGGCATCCGATACGACCTTGGCGACCGCAGCCTCATCGATGTACTTGCGGTTGCTCCGTCCTTCGACGACCTTGAAACCAGGATAGTGGACACCGGACAGGGCCTGCTCCAGCGCGTAGGATTTGATGTCCTCTGCCCAAGAGACCAAGGAGTCGATCTGTGGCAGGATAGCCGCGATCTCCTCAGCGTCCAGTGTGGGTGCTTCCGCGAAGTCGTACTTTGCCAGCTCCATGCTGTACTCAGCTCGCTTCCGGCAGCTTGCCTTGACCTTGCAGAATTGGCAGTGCTCCCCGGCTGTAAAGTCACCTTTGCCTTCGTAGGCCAGCCTTGCGATCGGGGCCAGCACTTCGTCGGCCCACTTCAGCAGGTCTTCCTTCGACAGTTCAAAGGTGTCCACGTTGTCCCGGCGCGGCTGATAAATGGAAAGCCTGATCCTGCGGATGTCGTACAGATCTCCAAAGGTATCAAGAGCGCCGAGGGCGTAGCATTTGAGCTGGCTGTTTCCGCTGCCATCTTCGCCGGAGGCCGTGACCAGCACGCCGAGTCCGTATTTCAGGTCAACGATGTGCAGTAGGTCATCCGCCACGATCACGCAGTCGCCGGTTCCGAACCCGTGCTCGACCCATTTGGAGAAGTCCAGGGTCTGCTCGATGCAGACCAGCGGGTCAGCGCACAGCTTCTTTGCCTCGGCCACCTGTTCCATCACGAAGGCGGCATAGCCTTCGGCGGCTTCCTGCATCTCCGCGTCGTAATAGGTCAGGTCTTCGGTAGGGTCACGGCTGCTGCGCCCCAGCGCTTTCTCCGCAAGATAGGCGGCCAGCTCATGGGCGTCGGTGCCTTGCTGGGCGTAGGATGATCCACGATCCTCTTCCTGCGCACACAGCTTGGCGGAGGGTGGGCACTTGAGCCACCGTTCACTGGCCGAGGCAGCAAGGTAGGCGTGCTTAGCCATTTCCGATCACCTCCGCTTCCGCGACGATGGCGGCGAACTCGTCCGGGTTCTTGACATCGGAGAGCTGTTTCACGCCGTGGGCGGTGAGCAGCGCCTTCACCTCAGCCCGGAAGCCCGTGCGGGACTTTTCGGCCAGAATCGCACGCACCTCCTCATAGGTGTAAACTTTGGCAGGAGCAGGGGCGGTTTCCTCCGGCTGCTTTGCCGGGGCGTCGGAACCTTCCAGCAGCGCCGCAATCTCAGCTGCGTCTGCCGACAGTTTCTTCAGCCCATCAATGAGAACTTGTTTGTCCTTTTTTGTCATTGGGGATTTCCTCCTTTCTGTTGTTCTCGATATCCCATGCCTTGAAACAGCGGATTTTTATAATGGCTTCTTCGTTTTTTTTCTGCCGCTGTCTCTCAGCTACCATCCCATGCCTGCAAAGGGAGCATTTTTATAGCCGCCTTTCGGATTTGTTTTCCGAGGGCGGCTTTTTCTTTTTATAAGGAAGCGATGAGATTTTTCGGCCCGCCGTTATAAAAACGGGCGCTATCAAGGCATGGGAAAGCAGAACGACGAAAGGAGCTGCTTTTCCATGAAGACCAGAAACAAGGATTCTCCCATTGTTTATATCTGCTCTCCGTACTCCGGGAACATAGCCCGGAACACGGAACTGGCCCGCAGGTACAGCCGGTTTGCGGTGGAGCGGGGATGCGTTCCCATCACACCGCACCTGTGGCTACCCAGCTTCCTATCAGAAGAGACCGAACGGGAGCTGGCGATTGCCATTGACCTGCGCTTGGTCAGTGTCTGTCAGGAACTTTGGGTCTGCGGGGATGTGATCAGTACCGGCATGCGGCGTGAAATCGACCATGCGAAGGCCATTGGGATGCCGATTCGGCACATAAAGGAGGAGGAACTACATGTACGCAATTAGCGAGAAAGTGAAAAAGATCAACGGTGAGCTGGTTGAAACCTTTGAACGCGAGATCGTGGAAACGAACACAGGGATGACAGTCGAAGCTGGTACCACCGGATATAAAGGCGGGCTCTGTCGCGATGCCGGAGGCCGCACATACCTCAGCATTCAGTGCGACTGCGGTGATTTCCACTTCGGCCCGGTCATTGACGATGAAGGGACGATGGTGGGGGTCGAGATCGCCTGCTGCGGGGACGCGGGACTGACCGCCATCATGAAAGTTTTGGAGTTTGCCCATGAAGCACTCAACGATCAGCGCTGCGATGTAGATGACTAATAAAAAGAAGGCAGGCCGGAGTGGTACCGGTCTGCCTATCTGAGTATGGAGGAATAACCTATGTTCAATATTTTCTATGCGGACTGCACCGGGCGGGAGGGCAACTGCCTGTATCCCCACAAGGCGGACGTCACCGATGCAGCTTCCCTTGCGCAGGCAGTCAGGTTCGACTATGTCTGCGCCGAATATAAAGGCAGCTACCGCAGTAAGGCAAACTTCATCAGCAGTAACTGCCTTGCCGTGGAGTTTGACAATGATCATTCAGAAAACCCGGAAGAATGGGTCACGCCCAAGGATCTGCAGGCGGCTTTTCCGGACGTCACCATCGGCATCCATTACAGCCGCAACCACATGAAGGAAAAGAACGGAAAGCCCGCAAGGCCTAAGTTCCATGCCTTTCTGGAGATCCAGCCCACCGACGATCCGAACGCCTACAGCAACATGAAGAAGCAGGTCGCAGGGCTCTTTCCCTACGTGGACACCAATGCCCTCGACGCCGCACGGTTCTTTTATGGAACGGACAACCCGCAGACGGAGTATTTCCCCGGCAGCAAGACCCTGGACGATCTTTTTGAAGAGGAAGACTTCGACGCGGGGATGGAGAAGGGCGGCTATGGCAGCCACGTCATTAAGGAAGGGAGCCGGAACGCCACCCTGAGCCGTTTCGCTGGCCGGGTGGTCAAGCGTTACGGCTGGAACGACGCTTCCCATAAGATCTTCCTCGATGAGGCCGCCAAGTGCGAACCGCCGCTGCCGGAGGAGGAACTGACGAAGATCTGGCGCTCGGCCCGGAAGTTCGAGACCGTGGTCACGGCGCAGGCGGGATATGTACCGCCGGAGCAGTTCAACATTGCAAAACTCTCCGGCCCTGCCGGTAGCCTGAAGCCAGAGGACTATTCCGATATCGGTCAGGCGAAGGTGCTGTCCAAGGAATACGGCGACGAGATCTGTTTCAACCCGGCCACGGACTTTTTCCGCTATAACGGCACCTATTGGGAAGAGTCAAAGGAAGCGGCGCTGGGCGCTACGATGGAGTTTCTGGATCAGCAGCTGGCCGACGCGGAACTGCTCATGTTCACCACAAAGCAGGCGTTCTTAAATGCCGGTGGCGGTGAGGATGCGCTTGCGGGTGGCAAGAAGGCAGCGGGGCTTTCGGATCAGCTGCTGGATCTGCTGATCGAATACCTGAACGCAGCCGCCTATAACAAGTTCGTGATGGGCCGCCGTAACATCAAATACATCCGCTCCGCGATGGAGGCCTCGAAGCCTCTGGTCTCGGTTGACCTGATGGATCTGAACGCTGATCCCTTGCTGCTTAACACACCGCAGGCGACCTACCGAATGGTGGACGGCATCGCCGGTCGGCAGGAGCACAACTGGAAGGATTACTGCACCAAGGTCACCACGGTGGAACCCGGCGATCAGGGAAAGGTGCTGTGGGAGGACGCTTTGAATAAGACCTTCCTCGGGGATCAGGAACTGATCGACTACGTGCAGGAAGTTGTGGGTCTCGCCGCTATCGGCAAGGTGTATATGGAAGCCATGATCATCGCTTATGGCGAAGGCCGTAACGGCAAGTCCACCTTCTGGAACACCATCGCAAGGGTGCTGGGTGGCTATGCAGGCAACGTGTCAGCGGACACCCTGACGGTGGGATGCCGCAGGAACGTGAAGCCTGAGATGGCGGAGCTCAAGGGTGTGCGTTTGGCGCTGGCCAAGGAACTGGAAGAGGGCATGCGGCTCAACACCTCCGTGGTGAAGCAGCTGACGTCCACCGATGACATCTATGGCGAAAAGAAGTACTGCCAGCCCGCATCCTTCACCCCGTCACACACCTTGGTGCTCTATACCAACCACCTGCCGAGGGTAGGCGCGACTGATGAGGGAACCTGGAGGCGGCTGATCGTGATTCCCTTTAACGCTGTGTTTGAGGGGACGAGCGACCGGAAGAACTATGCGGATTACCTTTATGAGAACGCAGGCCCTGCGGTGCTGACATGGATCATCGAAGGGGCTAAGCGCATCATTGCAAAGGACTACCACGTAAAGAATCCGAAGATCGTGCAGGACGCCATTGACGCCTATCGCGGTGAGAACGACTGGTTCTCTGAGTTCTTTAGCGAGTGCTGTGAAGCCGGGGACGATTATTCGGAGAAATCCGGCGAGCTCTATCAGGAGTATCGGGCGTACTGCACCCGCATGGGCGAGTTTGCCCGTAACACGACGGAGTTCTATAAGGTGCTGGGCCAGAAGGGCTTCTTCCGTAAGCGTACCAATAAGGGTGTGCTGGTCTACGGCCTGCGCATTAAGTCAGAATTCGACAGCTGATGAGCCAAAAGTGTAGGTCGTGCAGGTCACTTACAGAAAAGTCCTATAGGAGTAAAAAATAATGCCTATAGGGGTTTTATACAGAGACCTTCACGACCTGCACTTCCCCAATTGGCTGGGGATGGAAAGGAGCGAGTATGCGAGAAAAGAACATAGAGAAAAAGCTCGTTCAGGCGGTGAAGGCCGAGGGAGGCATGAGCCCTAAACTCGTATCGCCGGGGACGGACGGGATGCCCGATCGCATGGTGCTGCTGCCAGAAGCCCATATTGGTTTCGTTGAGGTGAAGACACCCGGCGAAAAGCCAAGGCCGCTGCAGGTAAGACGCCACGAGCAGCTAAAGGCTCTCGGTTTTCAGGTGTCCGTACTTGATGATCCGGAGCAGATCCCAGACATCATCGAAACGGTGAAGAGGGCAGAATGAACGAGGAAGGTTATCAGGCGCTGGCGAACGCCATCATCCTGCAGGCGGTGAAGGACTTCAAGCCCGCATACCGCAGGCTAAAACGATTCCCCAACGACAGGGCCGCGCAGGACACCGTTCGGGAGATCACAAAGTTCTTCTGCTCTGATTACTTCTGTGCCTTGACGGATCTGAATGGGCCAGCGCTATTGCAACAAATCATTCGAGAAATGGACAAAAAATATGAAAAGAACTGATCTACATGAATATCAGAATTTCTGTGTGGAATTCCTGAAAACGCATCCGGCAGCTATGCTGATCCTTGAGATGGGTCTTGGCAAATCGGCGATCTCCCTGACGGCCATCCTTGACCTGATGTTTGACAGCTTCGACGTGGGCAAGGTGCTGGTGATCGCGCCTCTGCGTGTCGCCAAGACTGTCTGGCCGGAGGAGCGGGACACCTGGGAGCATGCCGGTTTCCTGCAGATGTCCGTGATGGTAGGCAGCGCCAAGCAGCGTGAGGCGGCTTTTCACACGCCCGCCGACATCTACGTTATTAACCGGGAAAACGTGAAGTGGCTGGTGGATTATCTGGAGAAGCGTCATATCCCGTGGCCCTTCGACATGGTGGTGATCGACGAGCTGTCCTCTTTCAAAAACCACCAGAGCCAGCGGTGGAAGGCGCTGCGGAAGGTGCGACCGAGGATCACCCGCATGGTGGGTCTAACCGGGACACCGGCCAGCAACGGGCTGATGGATCTGTGGGCAGAGACCTATCTCATTGATAACGGCCAGCGGCTTGGCAGGTTCATCGGCAGATACCGGGAGGCATATTTCAAGGCAGCGGGCATGAACCCGTACACCGGCGTGGTGTTCAACTACGTGCCTCTGCCGGGAGCGGAGGAAGCGATCTATAGCCGAATCTCCGATATCTCCGTCTCCATGAAGGCGCTGGACTATCTGAAGATGCCCGAACAGGTGACGGTCAATCACTACGTGGATATGGAGCCTTCGGAACGGGAACTGTACGATGCCATGAGGAAGGAACTGCTGGTGGAACTGGATGGCGAGACCATCGACGCTGCCAACGCCGCCGTCCTGTCCGGAAAGCTCCTGCAGATGGCCAATGGCGCGATCTACAACGCCGACCGGCAGATGCGGGTCATTCATGACCGGAAGCTGGAGATGCTGAGTGATCTGATTGAACAGGCCAACGGGCAGAACGTGCTGGTGGCGTACTGGTATCAGCATGACCACGAACGCATCCGGGAATACCTGTCCAGCCTTGGGTACGAGCCGCGTGATATGAAAACCGATCAGGATATCGCCGACTGGAACGCGGGCAAAATCCAGGTCGGGCTGATTTCTCCGGCCAGCGCGGGACATGGCCTGAATATCCAGAAGGGCGGTCATATCCTGATCTGGTTTTCGCTGGTATGGTCGCTGGAGATGTACCAGCAAACCAATGCCCGCCTCTGGCGGCAGGGGCAAAAAGAGGTGGTGACGATCCATCATATCCTGACAAGGGATACAGTGGATGGCGATGTTCTGGATGCCTTAAAGCACAAGGACACGACCCAGCAGAATCTTATTTCTGCTGTGAAGGCTCACCTGACAATCTGAGTCAATCTAATGGCAATCCGAGAAACAATAATTCATTTTTCGGAGGTAAGTGCCATGAGCATTATGTGGAAGTATCTCGACAAGCGTTCGGCAACGATCGCAGCGATCAAGGACTACGATTCGATGCAGTTTATCATCAACAGCACGGACGACGAGATTAAGCGGACGTATGACAAGATGACCGGCGTCGGGAGTCCTAAGTGGGACGGCATGCCGAGGGTGCATAATCCGCAGGCCGGTGAGGAGCGCATCCTGACCGCCATCGAGGAGATCGACATCCTTAAGGAACGCTACCGGCAGGCGGTCGAGTATATGGACTGGTTCAAACCTGCGTGGGAGCAGCTTTCGGAGGAAGACCGTTACTGCCTTGAGACCTTCTATGGTGACACGAACACCTACGGCAGCAGCGCGGCCTATTACATCGCCGAGTACCTGCACATTGAGCAGCCGACGGCATATAAGAGGAAGAACCGCGCCCTGGATCGCCTGACGGTGCTGCTGTTCGGGAAGAGCTGACTTTCGTGTCCAAAACGGTATAAACTCACTCTTGCGGTTTCTGCTATGCTTATACCATGAAAAACCGGCCTCGGAGGGAGCAGCCTTCCGGGGCCTTTGCCATGAAAGGACGGAATACTATGTTTGAAAAAGTCAACCCTTCGCATCCGGACAAGCTGTGTGATCGCATTGCTGGAGCCATCGTGGATCTTGCGTATGCGCAGGCCAAAGATCCCCGCATCGCTGTGGAAGTTCTTCTGGGTCACGGGATCTGCCACATCATTGTGGAGACGGACATCTCCTTGCCTCTCTATGAGATTGAAGCTGCCGTGGAACGCATCGCCGGTAAGGTAGCTGTGGACTATGTGGAAGTATCGCAGGATGCCCATCTGGCCCGGAACCAGGAGCAGGGTTTCCGCTGCGGTGACAATGGGATCTTCAGAGGAATGCCGGTGACAGCGGAGCAGCAGGAGCTCACCCGTATCGCCAAGGAGCTCTATGATAAATACGGCCGTGACGGAAAGTACATCCTGGACGTCGACCGCCTGATCCTCTGCCAGAGCAATGCACCCAGCGACGAGCTTCGCACTGCATACCCTGCAGCCGAGGTCAATCCTCTGGGAGACTGGACTGGCGGCACCGATGTGGATACCGGAGCTACCAACAGGAAGCTGGGAAGCGATATGGCGGACAGCGTTACTGGCGGCGGCCTGCATGGAAAGGATCTGTCCAAGGCGGACGTCTCCGTGAATATCTGGGCATGGCTTAAGGCACAGGAAACCGGTGAGCCGGTGGAGGTCTGCTGCGCAATCGGGGATGATCATATCGGAAAAGTATCCTTCTCCGAAATCGTAGAGGTCGCCAGAAAATATATCAACGGCCTCGGTGGATTTGAGAAGTTTGCGGAATGGGGGCTTGTGCGCTGATGCCCATGAAACCAAAGGTTCCCTGCAAGCATCCGGGCTGCCCGGAGCTGATCCCATCGGGGACAAAATACTGCGAGAAACATAAAGCGATGCACCCGGAGGAAGTGCGTTCTGCTGGCAGCCGTGGCTATGGCAGCGCGTGGCAAAAGGCCAGCCGGGAGTTCCTCCGTGCACACCCGCTGTGCGAGGAGTGCATGAAGCAGGGCAGGTATGTGAAGGCCACCGTGGTGGATCACGTCACGCCGCACCGAGGTGACGAGCGCCTGTTCTGGGACAGGAGCAACTGGCGTCCCCTATGCAAGCGCTGCCACGACCGTAAGACACGCCGCGACGACCAGACGCCACTCTATCATTACTGACCGCCCGGGGGCGGGTATCTATCTCTGTGACCCTTGCCCACACAGACCGCCGCCCCCTCTCGCGTTAAAATCCGCGAAATTGCAAGGCCGGGGGTCAGGCTGGCCGCGAAACAGAATCGGCAGGTATCGAAAAACGCTGGAGCTACGAGGTTTTCCGGCTGCAAACCATATTTTTCTGAGGCAGTGATGAGGCCATTTCATCGCTGCCTTTTTCCATTGACTTTCGTGCCCAGCACCGGAGGTCTTTTTTAGTTTCGTGCCAAGGAGGGACGCCATGCAAATTCAATACGAAGACCCGGATGTGAGCGAGTTCATCGCCGCCTGCACGAAACGTTTCTGCCCGTGGTGTGGGGAGCCAGTGATGGAGAACCGCATGGGCAGGAAGAAGAAATTCTGCTCGGACAAATGCCGCTGGGCGTTCTGGAAATTCGAGAAACGCCACAAGGACAAGAAGCTCGAACTGGAGGCGACGCTCGGCGCTGCCGGAAAGGAAAAGGAATGAACGAGGAACAGAGCAAGCTGGAGCAGCGGCTGGATGCTGTACTGAATGACCCGGTATCCCACCCGGCTCATTACACCACCGGCTCCATCGAGGTGATCGATTTCATTGAGGATCAGCGCCTGCCGTACCATCTTGGCAACGCGCTCAAATACATTTGTCGTGCCGGAAAGAAAGACCCGGCAAAAGAGGTGGAGGATTTGCGCAAGGCAATTTGGTACCTCGAACGCTACATAATAATTCATGGAGGTATGCAATGAAAACAGCAGAACTGAAGGTGCTGCCGGTCTCCGTATTGAAACCGGCTGAATACAACCCGCGAAAGAAACTCAAGCCCGGTGATCCGGAATATGAAAAGGTCAAGAACTCCATCTCCGAGTTTGGCTTTGCCGACCCGCTGGTGGTGAACGCGGACATGACCATCATCGGCGGACATCAGCGCCTAACCGTGGCGATCGACCTTGGATACACCGAGGTGCCTTGCGCGGTGGTGGACATCGACAAGACAAGAGAAAAGGCGCTCAACATCGCCCTTAACAAGATCACCGGCGCTTGGGATGAGACCCTGCTGGCGAATCTTTTGAAGGATATTCAGGATTCGGACTTCGACCTGGGCTTCACCGGCTTTGACCCGCCTGAGATCGAGACTCTGTTTAACAAGGTGCATTCCAAGGATGTGGCTGAGGACGATTTCGATGTGGAGGCAGAGCTTGCACAGCCGGTGTTCTCAAAGCTCGGTGACCTGTGGGTGCTGGGGCCGCACCGTGTGATCTGCGGCGACTCCACCGGTGAGGAGGTGTACACCCGCCTGATGGACGGACAGCGTGCAAACCTCGTCCTGACCGATCCGCCCTATAACGTGGACGTCGAGGAAACTGCAGGAAAGATCATGAACGACAACATGGCTGATGATGATTTCTACAACTTTCTGCTCTCAGCTTACCGCTGCATGCATGCCAACCTTGCCGACGACGGCAGTATCTATGTGTGGCACGCGGATACCGAAGGGTTGAACTTCCGTAAGGCCTTCAAGGACGCGGGCTTTTATCTTTCCGGTTGCTGCATCTGGAAGAAGAACGCGCTGGTGCTGGGCCGCAGCCCGTATCAGTGGATTCACGAACCCTGCCTGTTCGGTTGGAAGCAGACCGGCAAGCATCAGTGGTATTCCGACCGCAAGCAGGTGACGGTCTGGGAGTACGACAAACCTCGCTCCAGTAAAGACCATCCTACCATGAAGCCGGTGGCGCTCATGAGCTACCCGATCCGCAACAGCACCATGACGAACGGTGTCGTGCTTGATCCGTTCCTTGGCAGCGGCTCCACCCTGATTGCCTGCTGCGAGACCGACCGCATCTGCCGGGGCATTGAGCTTGATCCGAAGTTCGTGGACGTGATCGTAAAACGGTACCAGGCATGGTGCCTTGATAACGATATCTCCTCCGAGGTGTATGTGCTCCGTGATGGGCAAAAGCTCACCTTTGAGGAAATGATCGCTGCCGTAGAGGCCTGATTTCATGCCCTCCGGGATTGTGTAATGTGAGCTGTTTCGGCGGCTCTTTTTTGTCGATATTTCTTCCTGAATATCTGCAGAAATGACTTGCTATATCTGGCCGGTAGAGTGATTAATACACTACCCGAAGGGAACGGCCCACGGGAAACACATAAACGGAGGTACATACCATGAAAATGAACTACAACGTAACAGGCGCACAGCGCAAGGAACTGGTCAAGGTCATCGAAGGATTAACCGGCAAGAAGGCAACATACGCAGGCGTCCCCAGCTGCGCCTACCAGATCGGTGAGCTCACCATCATGAGGAACGGAACCCTGCTGGGCGAAGCCAGCACTGAGCTCCTGCAGGCGATCGAAGCCGCTGGCTTTGTGGCCGAAGAACCGGAAGAAGCGCAGGCCACGGAGGCGGAATCTACCGAGGAAGCACAGCCGGAGCCGATCAGCCTGACGGTGGAACTTCCGATGAAGAACCACACCGGCAACAGCCTGAGAAACCTTGTCAACCTGATCTACACGAGGGCAGGGCTCCTCAACAAAGCGCTCGGCACCAGCTTCCGGGTAGACGAGGAACTGGTGAAGGGACTTTCGGATACCGCTTCTCTCCTGACGGTCGAAGCCTTCCTGAAGGCGGTCGCGGATTTCGAAGCCGAAAACGGCAAAGCCATCGACGGCCTGACCTTCACGCAGGAGGGAATCACTTTTTCCTCTCTGCCGGAAACCGGCGACGCCGACAAGCTGCGTACCTTCACCACGCTGTGCGCGATGATGAACAAGCAGGCCATCGACCAGAAGCGCATCCAGGCCAAGGCGGTCAGCGATGAGAACGAGAAGTACGCGCTTCGGATCTGGCTCCTGCGCCTCGGAATGAACGGCCCGGAGTACAAGACAGAGCGCAAGCTGCTCATGGCCAACCTCAGCGGCCACTGCGCCTTCCGGACGCCCGCCGAGGAAGCCAAGTGGAAAGCCCGTCAGGCCGAGAAGCGCGAAGAAGTGAAAGCAGCCAAGGCTGCCAAGGCCGCCGCAGCCGAAAGTGAAGAGGTGGCAGTATGAGAACGCCCAGCAGAGAGATCATCGAGCGCCTGCGTCAGGACTTCCCGGTCGGCTGCCGGGTGGAGCTTGTAAAGATGGACGATAAGCAGGCACCGCCGGTTGGGACGCTCGGTACCGTGATCGTGGTTGATGCAGTGGGTACGGTGCATGTGGATTGGGACAACGGCTGCGGTCTTGGGGCCGCGTTCGGTGAGGACATTATCCGAAAGGTGGTGCTCCCCCAGTGAAGCATCCGATCCTGAAGGACTTCTTCTATGGAAAGCTCAGCCCCAGTGAGCGCCAATTCGATCCGCGTTCCGAGTACGGTCATACGATTCAGGAGCTTTCCGATACAGAGGAAGAACTAAGGGCCACACTGAACGAGGTGGCACGGGAACAGCTGAAGAAGCTGGTTTCCCTGCAGACCACTCTATCGGCATTGACGGCAGAGGGGTATTTCATCGAAGGGATGCGTACAGGCTTTCAACTGGCGCTTGCCCTGACCGATGAGGATGCTCAAGGATTCTTCAAAAGGATGGTGATTGAGAATGACTGAGACAGTAAAGGAGCAAATCCTGACGATCCGAGACACGGGCCTCACAAACATGTTTGACCTGCCGGTAGTGCAGCGTTTGGCCTACGACCGAGGGTACTACGAGCTGGTCTGCTACATTGAGGAGCACCGTAAGGAATACGTGCATTTCATCCTGACAGGCGAGGCCAACTGAGCCTTGCAGCCAAAGGAGCTGGACGGCTCTTTCGGTCGTATATAGCACAATAACCCGTGGCGAGATTTGTCGAAAATATGTGCTGAATATCTGCAGAAATGACTTGCTATATATCCGGTTTAGAGTGATTAATACAGTACCCCAAAGGGAAAACACACAACGGAGGTACAAAACCATGATGAACCAGAACAACGCCTACTTCGAGGAAATGAAGCGCCTTGGTCACGAGTACGAGGCAGCCCGCGTCGAACGGAAGACCCGCAAGCAGCAGATCATTGACACCCTCGGCTGGGACAGCCCGGAGCTCAAGGCCTGGTACGAGGAGGACGCAGCCGCCAAGTTCCCCTTCGAGCAGGGAGCCTGCAAGGCCTACCGAGCTTGGGCGCAGAGCCTTTCCCGCAAAGAGGATGAGCTGGAGCTGGACGATTTCCTCTGGGAGAAGGAAGTCGCCGACTTCGTCGAAGCCCTCCGCAGCGCCGGGATCGCGAGCTTCGTCTACACCAACCAGTCCACGGCGGTGATGGAGAACCTTCACCAGCTGGTCGCCGCAGGCTGCACGATGCAGGGCCTCTGCACGATCACCCGGCAGGAAAGCCGCTGGGGCGACGAGGAGCCCACCGAGGTCATGGGCATCCGCTTCACCCTGAACTGAAAACCCGCTGGAACCCCAGCCGCCACGGAGCCGGAAGGCTCTGTTGGTCGTAGTAATGTACACAATTCCCGGCCTATATATTTGTCGAAAATATGTGCCAAATATCTGCAGAAATGACTTGCTATTATCTCCGTTTAGAGTGATTAATACACTACCGAAAGGAAAACACCACGAACGGAGGAAACGACAATGACGAACGCCTACACGATGAGAAACCTGATGGAGCTTGGAAACTACAACACCAGCATCACCCGCGAGGCCTTTGAGGCCCACTTCACCAAGACCAAGGAAAGCATCCGCTTCACCTTCAACGGCTGGGACGGCAAGAGCTACGACGGCGAGAGCCGCAGCGCTAAGGTGATCCGCACCAACCTCCCCGGCTACGAAGAGGTCAGGCTGATCAAGGTTGGAAAGCACCTTTGCTACATCGACGAAGACAGCATCATCCTCGAGAAGGCAACCGGCGAGAAGCACCCGGAAGCAGAGTGGCTGGTCGAAGTGGAAAGAGCATAAGGAGGACAGGACGATGACGATCAACGATGCGATGAAAACCTACAGGCTGCCGAACCCCACCACGCCGGAAGACCTCGAATGCCGCTGGAGCAAGGTGCTGAACTTCGGAGACAAGGTGCTCCTGGCTGGGTACTACTACAACGGAATGGGACGGCCCAGCTACTTTGGCGCGGTTTACGAGCACCTGGACGACGATCTTTCCTGCGAAGGTACCATCGGCCTGATGGCAGCAAGCGAGGTTGAGTTCGAGGATGACGGTCACGCGATCGCTTGGGCGATGCAGCAGTAAGACACACACCGATTAGAATATCGGCGGGAGCAGCCCTGACGGGGCTGTGTCTCGTAGTAAAGGAAGATCCGAGAGGGTCTATTTTTTATGCCTTGAGGAAGGAGGTAAAGCTCATGGCTACACGCGGAAGAAAGCCCACGCCCACGGCGATCAAGGAACTGGAGGGCAATCCGGGCAAGCGCAAGCTGAACGACAAGGAACCAAGGCCAGAGAAAAAGGCTCCATCCTGTCCGAAATGGCTGGAGGATGAAGCCAAGAAGGAGTGGCGCAGGCTGGCCAAGAAGATGGAGCAGATGGGCGTCCTGACGGAAGTCGATATGGCGGCCTTCGCCGGTTACTGTCAGGCATACGCCCGATGGAAAGAGGCAGAGGAGTTCATCTCCCAGCATGGCACGATCGTGAAAACGCCGTCCGGATATTGGCAGCAGGTACCGCAGGTATCCATCGCGCAGACATACTTGAAGATGATGAACCGCTTTGCTGAGCAGTTCGGTCTCACACCGGCGTCCCGCTCCCGCATCGTGGCGGATTCCGTCAGCGGCGGATCAGACGACGAACTGGAGGCGCTGCTCGGGGGTGACGCATAATGTCAAGGGAGACACGGCCTGCGGGCTATCCAAAACTGAAAGACTATAAACCGACCCGGTTCATGCTGGAGACCTCTCATTACGACGAGGCAAAGGCAGACCGGGCTGTTACTTTTATAGAGAACCTGAAACATACCAAGGGTAAATGGGACGGGAAGCGTTTCTGGCTTTTGCCTTGGCAAGAGCAGATCATCCGGGACATCTTCGGCATCGTAGATGAAAACGGACACCGGCAGTTTCGTACAGCGTTCATCGAGATCGGAAAGAAAAACGGTAAGTCAGAGCTTGCCGCTGCCGTGGCCCTGTATCTTCTCTACGCGGACGGGGAGCCATCTGCCGAGGTGTACGGCGCGGCGGCAGACCGGCAGCAGGCGTCCATCGTTTTCGATGTTGCTAAGCGGATGGTGGAGAAAGCCCCGGCCCTGCAGAAGCGATCCAAAATCGCGGCGGCAACGAAGCGCATCGTCAATTACAGCAACGCCGGATTCTATCAGGTGCTGTCCGCCGAGGTGGGCACCAAGCATGGCCTGAACGTGTCCGGTCTGGTGCTGGATGAGGTGCATGCGCAGCCGAACCGGCGTTTATATGACGTGCTAACGCAAGGATCGGGCGATGCGCGTGAGCAGCCGTTGTACTTCCTCATCACGACCGCTGGGACGGATAAGGAGTCCATCTGCTATGAGCTTCATACCAAGGCGCTGGACATCATGGCAGGCCGAAAGATTGACCATACCTTCTACCCGGTGGTATATGGCCTTTTCGACGATGAGGATTGGACGGACGAGGCCAACTGGTATAAGGCGAATCCGTCCCTGGGCCAGACAATCCAGATTGAGCGCGTGCGGGATATGTTCCGGGAGGCTATCGACAATCCTGCGGAAGAGAACGTGTTCAAGCAGCTGAGGCTCAATATGTGGGTGTCCTCGCTTACGCGGTTCATCCCGGAGCAGATCTACGATCTTGGTAACGAGCTGATTGATCTCAAAGCGCTGGAAGGACGCGACTGCTATGGCGGGCTCGACCTTTCGCTCACCGGCGATATTACGGCGTTCGTGCTTATGTTCCCACCCAGGGACGATACGGAGAAATATATCATGCTGCCGTTCTTCTGGATTCCGGAGGATACGATCCCGATCCGGGTACGGCAGGCTTCCGTTCCCTATGACGTGTGGTACAAGCAGGGGTACCTGAACGCAACGGAGGGGAACGTGATCCATTACGGCTTCATTGAGAAATTCATCGAGGAGCTGGGCACAAAGTATCACATCCTTGAAATTGCCTTTGACCGCTGGGGCGCGGTGCAGATGACGCAGGATCTGGAGGGCATGGGTTTCACCGTCGTGCCGTTCGGGCAGGGGTATAAGGACATGAGCCCGCCGACGAAGGAGTTCTATAAGCTGCTGATGGAAGGCCGCATTATCCACGGCGGTAATCCGGTCATGCGCTGGATGAGTGGAAACGTGGTAGTGGATACCGATCCCGCAGGCAACATCAAATGCACAAAGGCAAAGTCTCCGGAAAAGATCGACGGCATTGTGGCAGCGATCATGGCGCTTGATCGGTGCATCCGTCACAAAGATCAGGGCAGCGTCTATGACGAGCGCGGGCTGATGGTGTTCTGAGGAAAAGTGCAGGTCGTGTAGGTCATTTACAGAAAAGTCCTATATGGGCATTTTGAAAAACTGCCATATGGGAGTTTATACGGAGACCTTCACGACCTGCACGCGTTAATGTGGGGATGTCCAACTTCGTATAAACTTCCTCTTGAAAAACCCTATATACTGATATCATGAAAAAGTGCATGACGGGCTTCCTGGTCTATCCGGGAGGCCCGTGTTTATTTGGAGGAAAAACGACATGGGATTCTTTGAATGGATGGGCCTAAGCCCAAGAGATGCTCCCAAGGTTGAGGACAACGTCCGTGATTCCGGGCAGACCTTCGTTTTCGGACGATCTGAGTCCGGTGAGCGGGTGGATGAAAAATCGGCCATGCAGATCGCAACGGTATATGCCTGCGTGAGGCTTCTGGCCGAGTCGATCGCGGGCCTGCCGCTTCACCTGTACCGCTACACCAGCGGTTCGGGCAGCGATAAAGAACGGGCGAAGGATCATCCGCTTTACAAGATACTGTACCGGCAGCCAAACCCGGAAATGACCAGCTTCTCCTTCTGGGAGACAATGGTGCTTCAGATCCTCTTGTGGGGCAACAGCTATGCGCAGGTGATCCGCGACGGCAAAAATAACGTGCTGGCGCTGTATCCGCTGCCTCCGGAGAACGTGGAAGTGGATCGTGACGATAAGGGCCACATCTACTACATCTACCACGCCTACACCGATGAGGTTCCGGGTGAGACGAACAAGGATATCTACTTCCGATCGGATGAGATATTCCATGTTCCGGGGCTTTCATACAACGGGCTTGTGGGCGTATCGCCCATCGCCATGATGAAGAACAGCCTCGGCACCACCATCGCGGTGGAGAAATACGGCAGCGCTTTCTTCAAGAATGGAGCGCAGCCCGCAGGTGTTCTGGAGCATCCGGGTGTTTTGAAGAACCCGGAGAAGATCCGCGAGAACTGGTCGGATGTATACGGCGGCCCGTCCAACGCCCACAAGGTTGCTGTACTGGAAGAGGGCATGCAGTACAAAGCCATATCGCTGCCACCGGAGGACAGCCAGTTTCTTTCGACTCGCCAATTCGGCGTGACGGAGATCTGCCGCATCTTCCGGGTGCCTCCGCACCTTGTGCAGGACATGCAGCACGCCACCTTCTCCAACATCGAGCATCAGTCCATCGACTTTGTGGTGCATACCCTGACGCCGTGGTTGGTGCGCTTTGAGCAGGCAATCGTGAAAGATCTTCTGCTGCCGGATGAGCAGGATACCTATTTCCCGAAGTTCAATGTGGACGGGCTTCTGCGCGGCGATTACCAGTCCCGCATGCAGGGCTACGCTACGGGCATCAGCAATGGGTTCCTGTCCCCCAACGATATCCATCGTTTAGAGAACATGGATCTGATCCCGGCTGAGAAGGGTGGTGACGATTACTACCTCAACGGCGGCTATGTCAAGCTGGAGGACGCCGGGAGAAACGTATCTGATCAGGATACAGGACAGACGAAGAACAGGAGGAAGCAATGAAGAAGTTTTGGAACTGGATTCATGACGACAGCGGAGGCCGGGTGCTCCGCTTGGAGGGGCCGATTGACGAGGACTCCTTCTGGGGCGATGAGATCACGCCGCAGGACTTTCGAGCAGAGCTCGAAGCCGAGGAGGGTGATGTCACCGTCTGGATTAATTCGCCCGGCGGTAATGTGTTTGCCGCAGCTGAAATTTACACCATGCTGAAGGAGTACGCCGGTTCGGTCACTGTCCGGATCGCCTCCATCGCTGCCTCGGCGGCCTCGGTGGTCGCTATGGCCGGAAGCAAGGTGCAGATGTCCCCAACGGCGCTTCTGATGATTCACGATCCTTCCACCATCGCAATGGGCAACGCGAAGGACATGGAAAAGGCCATCGCCACCCTGAACGAGGTGAAGGAATCCATCATCAACGCCTATGCAGCCAAGACCGGTCTTCGGCATAACAAGATCGCGGAGCTTATGAGCGACGAGACCTGGATGAACGCCAAGAAGGCCGTAGAGCTCGGTTTTGCCGATGAGGTGCTGTATGAGGACAAGGAAACAGCCACCCAGGAGGATGGCAAGCCGACAGGTGATCCTATCCCGGTGGAGGCAAGATTGTATTCGAGCCGCATGATGGACAGGGCGATCCTGAACCGCCTGCATGTCTCGGATACACCAAAGGAACTGGAGCAGCCGCCCGCTCCCAAGCTCGGTATGGACGGCAAGACCGAGGATGGGGCGGTTCCCTATCAGATACTCATGAATCAGCTGGAATTCCTCCGATGAGGGTTCCGGCTTTTTTCATGCAATCAAACGACATGATTTGGAGGAAATCAAAATGAGTAAGATCATCGAACTGCGTAACAAGCGCAACACCCTCTGGGAGCAGACCAAGGCGTTTCTGGAGGATCACCGTGACGGCAATGGACTCGTTGAGGCCTCTGCCGTCGAACAGTACAACAAGATGGCTGCCGATGTGAAGGCTCTGGGCGATGAAATTCAGCGCCTGGAAGACCAGATGGAGATGGACGCGAAGCTGTCCGCTGCCACCAGCCTTCCGATCCACACCGATCCCAAGGCAGGCCAGAGAAAGGCGTCCCGTCCTACCGCAACGGATGAGTACAACAAGGCCTTCTGGGATATGATGCGCGGCAACAGCTCTCTGGAAGTGCGCGATGCGCTGTCCGTGGGCACCGACGCCAACGGCGGCTACACTGTGCCTGACGAGTTTGAGCGTCAGCTGGTTCAGGCGCTGGAGGAGAATAACATCTTCCGTACCCTGGCCAAGACCATCCGCACCAACTCCGGCACCCGCACGATCCCCATTGCGACCGATTCCGGCTCCGCTTCCTGGATTGAGGAAGGCGCTGCCATTCAGGAATCTGACATGAGCTTCTCTCAGGAGACCCTGTCTGCTTACAAGCTGGGCTGCATGATCAAGGTTTCCAACGAGCTCCTGAACGATTCCGCTTTCGACATCGCTGCGCACATCGCGCACCGCTTCGGCGTGCGTTTCGGTAACGCCGAGGAGGATGCCTTCATCAACGGCACCGGGCCTTCTGTCAATCCGCAGACCACGCCCAGCCAGCCCACCGGCATCCTGACCAGCCTGACTCCTACGGCAGGTAACACCACCGCAAATGCGGTGACGGTTGGATTCGACAATGTGTACAAGCTGTACTACAGCCTGAAGTCCCCGTACCGCAGAAACGCTTCCTTCCTGTGCAATGAGACTCTGCTTCTGCAGCTCATGCTCCTGAAGGATAAGAACGACAACTACATCTGGAAGCCCGGTCTGGAGATCGGCAAGCCCGATACCATTCTGGGCCGCCCGATCTACACCAGCGGCTATATGCCCGCCATCACCGGCAACGCCACCACGGACAAGAACAAGAAGGTACTTCTGTTCGGCGACTTCAGCTACTACTGGATCGCTGACCGCCAGAATCGTACCCTCAAGCGTCTGAACGAGCTGTACGCTGTAACGGATCAGGTCGGCTTCATCGGCACCCAGCGTGTGGATGGCAAGCTGATCCTGCCCGAAGCGATGCAGGTCATGGCCCTCGGCACCGGTACCGCCAGCGCTGGAGCCTAATAAAAGGGGGTGATCGATCATGGCACTGATTTCGCTTGAAGAAGCCAAAACGTACCTCCGGGTGGATTCGGCGGATGAGGATGCCATGATCGGCATCCTCTTATCTTCTGCCGGAAGGCTGTGCGCCGATGTGGCAAGGCTATCTGATGAGCGCTGGGAGGCAGTCAATTCCGATGAAGAGGACGTGGAGCTTACCCCGATCCGGGAGACCATGAAGGTGGCGATCCTCTATGCGCTTGGATACCTCTTTGAGCACCGGGAGGACGCCGACCATCACGATCTGACACTCACGCTGCGGTCGCTCCTGTTTGGCATCCGGGAAGGGGTGGTGTGATGAATATCGCAGGACTCCGGGTACGGATTACCATCCAGAAGAATGAAACTGTGGTGGATAAGTACGGGAATCACATATCCGAGTGGACGGACTATTTCTCCTGCTGGGCAACAGCCACGAAAAGCGGCAAGAGCGCAGAGGAAACCGAGCATGCCGGAACTACACAGGAAGCTGACAGATTGGATATTACTGTTCGGTATTCTTCTGAAACGGCAGCGGTGAACTCAAAGCAGTACCGCATTCTGCTTCTGGGCCGCACCTACAACATCATCAGTATCGACGACATGGGCTTTCGGCATAACAGCCGGAAGTTCTACACCGAGCTTGTGGAGAGGTGAGGCTATGGCAGGACAGAGAGTGAGTATCGACGGTCTGGCGGCTGCCGTTATGGACGGTCTAAAGGAATATGCCGATCTTGCCACCGACAAGATGAAAACCGCTGTAAAGAAATCCGCAAAGACAGTGAAGGACGACATCAACGCCAGTGCTCCCGTCCGTACCGGCAGGTACGCAAACAGCTGGAAGACCAAGGCCACGGAAGAATCCAGCAATTCGCTGGAGGTGACGGTATATTCTCCGCCCCGGTACATGCTGTCGCATCTTCTGGAAAACGGGCATGCCAAGCGCGGCGGCGGTCGTGTGAGGGCCATTGTCCATATCGCGCCAGCGGAGCAGCACGGCATTGAGGAATTGGAACACCAGATCGAGAGGGCATTATCATGACGCACAACGAACTGATGGAGCTGCTGGAGGAAACCGGCCTGCCCATCGCATACGACCATTTTGCAGAGGGCGAGTCACCAGACCCGCCCTTTATCTGTTTTCTGTATCCGGGCTCGGACAACTTCAGTGCTGATGGGAAGGTCTGGTACAAGATCAACCAGGTCAACGTGGAGCTTTACACCGATCTGAAGAACCCGGAGCTGGAGGACACCGTTGAGACCGTGCTGGATCGGCACGGCATTTTTTATGAGAAATCAGAGGTCTGGATCGAAAGCGAAAGGCTCTATGAGGTTCTCTACACTTTTGAGATTGGAGGAAAGTGAGTATGGCGAACAAAAACAAGGTGAAGTTCAATATCAAGAACGTTCACTACGCAAAACAGAATAAGAACGAGGAGACCGGGGCCATCACCTTTGGAACGCCCGTGCCGATGCCGGGTGCGGTATCCCTGTCCCTCGATCCCAATGGGGAGCCTTCCGTTTTCTATGCGGATGGCTATGCCTATTACACGATCTCGAACAACCAGGGCTACGAGGGCGATCTGGAACTGGCAATGGTGCCGGAGTCTTTCCGCACCGACATTCTGAAGGAATCCCTCGATAGCAATAACGTGCTGGTTGAGGACGCGACGGCGTCTACGGAGGCGTTCGCGCTGCTGTTCGAGTTCGATGGCGACGTCAAGCAGATCCGCCACGTTCTGTACAACTGCACAGCGGCCCGTCCCACCATCGAATCGGCTACCAATGAGGACGAGATCGAGGTGAAGACTGAGACCCTGTCCATCAAGGCGTCCCCGCTGTCCGGTGGTTATGTGAAAGCCCGTACCTCCGACACTACTACGCAGGCCGCGTATGACGCCTGGTACGAGAGCGTCTATCTTCCGAACACCGAGACTGCCGGGGGTGAAGGCTAATGGGTATGACAAAGGAGATCGAGATCGACGGCAAGGAGGTCTGCTTTAAGGCCTCCGCCGCCATCCCCAGAATCTATCGCATCAAGTTCCACAGGGACATTTATAAAGACCTGCGTGCGCTGGAGAAGGCCATCGGGAAGAACAGTGAAGAGGAATCCACCCTTGACCTGTTCTCCCTTGAGATGTTTGAAAACATCGCCTACATCATGGCAAAGCACGCTGACCCGTCCATCCCGGACAATCCGGAGGACTGGCTGGATGAGTTCAATACCTTCTCCATCTATCAGGTGCTTCCGCAGATCATTGAGCTCTGGGGCCTCAACGTACAGACCGACGTGCAGAGTAAAAAAAACTTCGCGCAACTGAGCGGCAAATGACAACGCCGCTGTTCCTGCTTCGCTGCGTGCAGCTCGGCCTTTCCATCCGAGACCTGGATCTTCTCACCATCGGGATGGTCAACGATATGTACGCAGAGAGCAGGAACGACGACTACAAGTACAAGGAAATTGCCTCTCAGGAGGATTTCGACAATTTTTAACGGGAAGGAGGGCTTCAGATGGCCGGAGGCAGAATCAAAGGCATTACCGTCGAGATCGGCGGCGATACCACAAAACTACAGACCGCGTTAAAGGGCGTCAATTCGCAGATCAAGAATACACAGTCCCAGCTTAAGGACGTAGAAAAGCTGCTGAAGCTCGATCCCGGTAATACCGAGCTTCTTTCCCAGAAACAGAAACTCCTCTCGCAGTCCATTCAGGAGACCAAGGAAAAACTGGCCACTCTGAAGACCGCAGCGGAGCAGGCCAACCAGGCGCTGGCCAACGGCGAAATCTCTCAGGAGCAGTACGATGCGCTGCAGCGTGAGATCGTCGAGACGGAAAACGAACTGAAGGCGCTTGAGGCGCAGGCCAAGGAAGCAGGTGTCGCCCTTCAGGAGATTGCCGCCAAGGGTGAAAAGCTCAAGACCATCGGCGACAACATCTCCGGTGTCGGTGAGAAGTTTATGCCGGTCACGGCTGCTGTCATGGGACTTGGTACAGCTGCCGTAAAGACCGCCGCTGACTTTGATTCCGGTATGAGTAAGGTTGCCGCTATCTCCGGCGCGACCGGTGACGACCTGCAGGCTCTCCGGGACAAAGCCCGTGAGATGGGCAGCAAGACCAAGTTCTCCGCTTCAGAAGCAGCCGAAGCGATGGAGTACATGGCGATGGCCGGTTGGAAGACCGCCGACATGCTGGGCGGCATCGAGGGTATCATGAACCTCGCCGCCGCATCCGGTGAAAGCCTCGCCACCACCTCCGATATCGTAACGGATGCGCTGACCGCCTTCGGCCTGAAGGCTGACGACGCCGGTCACTTCTCCGACGTGCTGGCGGCGGCATCCTCCAACGCCAACACGAACGTGTCCATGATGGGCGAAACCTTCAAGTACGCCGCGCCTATCGCCGGTGCCTTGGGCTTCTCCGTGGAGGACACTGCAGAGGCCATCGGCCTCATGGCGAACGCCGGTATCAAGGGCAGCCAAGCAGGTACTTCCCTGCGCACGATCATGAACAACCTCGCCGGTGAGGTGAAGATCTGTGGATCAGCCCTCGGCGAAGTCACGATCCAGACCACCAACGCGGACGGTTCCATGCGTGACCTCTCCGCGATTCTGGCAGACTGCCGAGGCGCTTTCTCCCAGCTCTCTGAATCGGAGCAGGCCGCAGCGGCAGAGGCGCTGGTCGGCAAGAACGCCATGTCCGGCTTCCTCGCCCTGATGAACGCCGCACCGGAGGACATCGACAAGCTCTCCGGGGCCATCGAGAACTGTGACGGCAAGTCCGCTGAGATGGCCGCTACCATGCAGGATAACCTGGCTGGTCAGCTTACCATCCTGAAGTCTCAGCTGGAGGAGCTGGCCATTTCCTTTGGTGAAATCCTCATGCCAGCGATCCGGAGCATTGTCTCCGGGATTCAGGGATTTGTAGATAAGCTCAACAGCATGGATGAGGGCACAAAGAAGGTCATCGTTACCATCGCGCTGGTCGCGGCGGCAATCGGGCCGGTTCTGATCATCGTGGGAAAGATCATTTCCGCTGTCGGTACGATTATGACGATCGTTCCGAAGGTGGCCGGAGCCATCAAGGCAGTGAAGGGTGCCTTCGCTGGACTCAACGCCGTCATGGCGGCTAACCCGATCATCCTTGTTATTGCTGCAATCGCCGCCCTGGTCGCGGCCTTTATTTATCTCTGGAACACCAGCGATGAGTTCCGGCAGTTCTGGATCGACCTTTGGGAAAATATCAAGGCGGTCGCCATCGCCGTATGGGAGGCCATCTCCACGTTCTTCTCTCAGGCATGGGAAGCGATCAAGAGCACGGCGGAGACTGTTTGGAACGGCATCAAAGACTTTTTCACCGGGCTCTGGGAAGGTATCACTACGCTGTTTACCACGGTAGTGACAGCAATCGCAACATTCCTGTCTGGCGCATGGACAGGAATCCAGACCACAGCCACGACCGTATGGAATGCCATCAAAGGATTTATCGACGGCATCTGGAACGGCATCAAGACGGCCATTACCTCGGTGGCGACAGCCATTGGCAGTGCGGTCTCCAACGCATGGAACGAGATCAAGAATACCGTCACCAATCTGAGCAACGGGGCAAAGACCGCTGCGACCACGGCCTTCAATAACATGAAGTCCGCGATTTCTTCGACGGTCAGCAACATCACCAGTGCCATCAGCAGCGGCTTTAACTCTGCAGTCTCCTTTATCAAGGGACTGGCAGGTCAGGCCTTTAGCTGGGGCTCGGATATCATCGGCAACATCGTAAACGGTATCCGCTCCATGATCGGGCGGGTCAGGGACGCAGCCAGTTCCGTGGCATCGGCCATTCGGTCGTTTCTGCACTTCTCCGTTCCTGATGAAGGGCCGCTTGCTGATTTTGAGAGCTGGATGCCCGACTTCATGTCTGGTCTCGCCAAGGGCATCGATCGCAGCAAGGGCACCGTCGAAAAGGCCATCTCGGAGGTTGCTGATCTGATGGATTTGAAGGGTGCGCTGCCTGATATGCAGGCCAGCCTGTCCGCGAACCTCTCCGGTAGCGGCAGCGCCAGCGACGGCGGTGAGGTTGTACTGAATCAGCCGATCCTGCTGGACGGCAAAACGCTGACCACTGTCGTTTCCCGCATCCAGTATTCGCAGGGCAGAGCGTCCCTCAGAAACCTTGGCACGGTATAAGGAGGTGGAGCACGCGTGTCTGAAATTATAGATGGCGTAACCTATTACGTCGTTCGATTCTTGAATGAGCGCGGCTCCTCCGAATGGGGCCGCGCCTATGTGGAGTATGGCGGGGACGCCACCTCGCAGGCACCGACACCGAAGGTGCGAGAAGGTAAGGTATTCACCGGCTGGAACCACGACATCACTTACATCACGAAGGACAAGACGGTCTGGGCAACCTATGCGGATGCCGTGACCGTCATTTTTCGTAATTACGCGAATACCGGTGATCTGTCTGTGCAGACCATTGCTGTCGGCACAGCGGCAACTGCACCAACGCCGGAAATTGTCCCGGATATGACGTTTACCGGATGGGATCAGGATTTCTCCAATGTTCAGGAGAATATGACCATCCATCCGTTATACAAAACGAGTCTGTATACGGTGCGCTTTCTCAATTATGAGGAGACGGATCTTCTGTCAGTACAGTACCTGCATGAAGGCGAAAGCGCTGTGCCGCCTGCGCCGGAAAAGATTGAGGGGTATATCTTCATCGGATGGAGCACCTCCTTTTCCGATATCCACGAGGATAAGACCATCCGGCAGCGGTTCCGTGAAATCCCGCCGCATCCGGTACTGAAGTTCTATACTGCCAACGAAGATGATACACCGGGTGAGCTGATCAAGACCTACGATGGTGTGAACGCCTGCACGATTACTCAGAAGCTCTCCGGGGAATGCACGATCGATTTCACACTCATGACCCGACAGCTTGAAGGAGTCGTGAAGGTCGGTGACCGGCTGGAAGTGGATGGGCTGGTGTTCAATATCACCGAGGTGAAGAAGCAGATCTCCGGGGGCGTCTGCTATACGCAGATGACGGGTGAGCACGTTTCCTACATCCTGAACAACGAGAAATATAAGGTCGTAGCCTATGACTCCTCCGGTACGGTAAAGGAGCAATTGCTGTCTCTTCTGTCGGGGACGCCGTTTTCAATCGGGACGGTAGACTACGAAGATGCGCTGACACTCCGGGTGAACAAGGAAAGCACCCGGCGTTCGGTCATTATGCAGCTGATCGCGATGGTCGGCGGCGAGATAGAGTACGACGGCTACACCATCGGTATCCGGTCGCACGTCGGGAAAACCACAAAGACGGACATCATGAAAACCTCCAATGTGGAGGATATCAGCTACGCCCACAACGCCTCTGACGGGAATACCAACTATTCTCTGTCCCTGTATCAGAAGGGCAAGCTGGAACTGGGCGACGAGCTGATCCTGAAGTTCGATCCGCTGGGCATTGATACGGAGAGCCGGATCGTGGGTATGGACTGGAACCCGTTCAACTACAGGGAGGTATCCATTACGGTCGGAGCCTATATTCCGGCGCTGAGTGATTCTCTCTATGAACTGATTGCCACGGTCGAGGATATCACCCAGAGGACGGCCCGCTACACGATTGAGTTCGGTGAGATCATCGGGAACGGCACCTTCTTTTTCACTCGGTCATATAACGACATCCCTTATTGGCAGACCCAGACCAGTGATGGCTCTACGCCTGTTATTGAGCTGATCCGAAAGGACGATTACGAGTTCAATCCCTTTGTGGGAGCGCAGCTTTCAGGCGTCAACTCCGATACCGAGACATTGGTGGTGTTCTATCTGACGGTTCCGATCGATGAAGAGGAGGAACTGGATGAGCAGTAATATCTTCGACAGTGAAAAATACCAGGAGGCCGCTCAAAAAGCCTATGACTTCATTGTCCGGCAGCTGAACGTAAACAACTACACGCTTTTCCCGCGCCTGCTTGAAAACTATGAGGATTCCTATACCAGTCGCATCTTTGCCACGGTGGATATGCCTGCCGATGCGCGGGTGAACTTCCCGAAATACATCTATTGCGATCAGTTTTACGATCACGAGTTTCAGGGCGTCTGCACCGGCGGGCATAAAAACACCGGCGCAGCAAGGAAGAACCTCGGTGTGGAGATCACGGTTTTCACGGACGCGAAGTACCGTTCCTGCATCTGCTTTTTGCATGAGGACGGCACTTGGCGCAGTGAGGAGTATTTCCGCGAGACCGATTACTACGGTATCGGTGATTCCGGGAATACAACCATCGTCAAATATGAGACTTACTGGTACAAGCACGACAAGATCATAAACGAGTCAGGCTCCAACGGCCTCAAGGGTTTTGATCTGAAATACTATAGCTGGGTGGACGACACCGGAACAGCAATCGACCCGGATCACTTCCCTGCAAAGGTCGTCTGGGTGGACGCAGAATATCAGGCCCGGATCGACGCCTATGATGAGGCAATGGAGAAGGGCGAGCCTTGGGAGGGCGAAATTCCAGAGCGGGCTCATTTCGTGCGGGCAACCGGCTACACGCTGAGACCGCAGCTTGTGGACGATACCGTGATCGACGACGCCATTCCCAAGTACGCCGATTATGACACCATCCAGTATGTCTACGCCGATGTTGAGTACAAGACCGAGGCGCAGAGCATTATCTACGATGGTGTGGTGACGGCTTCTGATCTTCCGGACGACGCGCCGGAACTGCCGGTAGCGCCGACGCCATTCATCCGGGATGCCATCGTGCAGCCGGGTGCCACCAAGGGCATGCTGATCATTACATGGATCACGAACTTTGATGATGCCTGTGAACTGTCCTTTGATGGCCACACTTACAGGGTGCAGGCAGAATCCGTCGCGGATGGGTATTACACCTTTCACGCGACGGTTACGGCAGCTCCCGGCCAGAGCTATCAATACACGATCACGGGCAACGGCGAGGAGCTTGCGAAGGAGTTCTCTTATATCGACAGCAACCGTTACCTGCTGGTGGGCGATCCGCAGATCACGACGGCAGACAAGGCGGAGGTCTGGTATCAGGTGCAGCAGGTGCTCGATCCTCTCCCGACACTTATTATCAGTATGGGTGACCAGGTGGACTCCATCGTGGATGCGCTGCTTCGGACGGAGCAGTATCACCAGTTCACGGCACAGCAGTCGGTGCCCATCGCCACGGTGCGAGGCAACCATGACCGGAACGTTCATTTCCTCGGCCAATACGGTCTGCCCAATGCAACCGCCGGTAACTGGTATTTCGTGCATAACGGAGTGCTGTTTATCGAGATCGACTCCAACGTGACAGATGTGGTGTTCCACCGGCAGTTCATCACGCAGGCGCTTCAGACGGAGCATACCTGGGCGATCCTGCTGATGCACCACAGCCTGTATTCGACCAGTACCCGTGCGATGAACAATTCGACCACAACCCTTAGAAACAGCCTGACGAGCTTTATCGTGGATGAGACGGATATTGATCTGGTGCTGGCAGGCCATGAGCATTTTCTTTCTCACACGACGTATCCGGGAAAGCTGTTCTTTACCTGTCCGACCTGTACCGGATCAAAGTACTACACGGCGGACAACAAGGATGTGGAGTGGAGCCAGGTCACCATTGACACCAAGATTCCCAAGTACACGGTGATGGATGTCTCAGAAACGGCGCTGGTGCTGACGACCTATGACCTTTCAGGAAATATGGTCGATCTTTGCTCCGTCACAAAGCAGGAGGAATGACATGGGCTATATTGCATTTGCGAGGTCGTTCAATGGGAAAAAGATCGTCCGCATCCGGGACGTGGATAATGACGTTACTGTTGGGGCCACGGGCAGCGGATACACGGACTGGTACCGATACCCGGCTTCTTTCCTGATCCCGGAGGACGATCCACAGTATAACAAAGAGGGCAACACAGCCCTTGGCGAGTACGGCTACATGCTGAACTCCCGGTGCTGGTCTTATGACGTGGGCCTTGCGCTGCTGGTATTCGCAACCTCCGGGGATTTCGATATCTGCATCGAAATGCTGCACCGGATGAAGGAAGACCAGAACGAGGATGGAAGCTGGAACTTCTCCTACGATATCTACATCGGGAAGCTGTTTCACGATTATGTCCGTACCGGAGCAATCGGCTGGATCGTCTGGGGTGCCTGTTACGCGATCCTCAAGATGGGCACTTTCGGCGATGAAAGCTGGGGCTTTAGAAAGATGCTGCAGAAAGCAGGAACCTGGCTCATTAACCATCAGGTCACCGATCCCGATGATCCGCGTTATGGCCTGCTGCGTGGCGGGTACGGCATATACAATAATGCCTACGATTACACCGATGCGGATATTGAATGGTGTTCAGTAGAGCACCAGTGTTCCGCGCTGCAAGCATTGGAAGGTCTATCCCTCGTGCTGAAAAACAGACGGTACAAGGATTGCGCGGAGCTCGTTCGGGATCAGCTTTATCTCCGCTGTTATGACCCGGAGAACAAGCGCTTCTATCAGGGCATCAACAGCGGGGTGCCGGATCAAGCATGGGCGTTGGACTGTACGACCTGGGCCGGGATGCTGATTTCCTCAGTCGTGCATTCTTCGACAGCGAAAGGCTGCCTTGCTACGGCAAAGGAAACCTACCTTGTCGAGGACAAGCCCATTGTCCAGAGCAAGGCAAAGGACTATTACAACCAGCGTTATTACAGCGATGATACCTTCTCGGGCTTCAAGCCTTACAGCGACAAGACCGCTGACTATGCCGGTGCGCCGGAGATCGTATGGACGGAAGGTTCGCTTGGCTATGCGGCTCTTGCTTTGATGCTGGGCCAGCCGGAGGAAGCGCAGAAATATGTGGATGAATGTATCAAGCTGCAAAACTGTGGTGGCTCCTCGGGCGGCGTGATCTATGTCAACGCTACTTATGGAGCGATGCCGTGGGAGTTCCATGTTTGGGAGAGCGTAGTCTCCTCGGCATGGCTGTATCTTATCATCCACAACCCGGATGTCCTGTTCCCAAGGACGCTCCGGCAGGTTTATTACATGGCGAAAATAACCGCCATAGATGACGAGCGACCGTGACGGGTCGCTTTCTTTATACCCATTTTGAGAAAGGAAGGTATTCATCATGAAGGAATTCTGGAACACCATTCAATTCGTCTTTGCTGCCGTTGGCGGCTGGCTGGGGTATTTCCTTGGCGGCTGCGACGGCCTGCTTTACGCCTTGCTGTTGTTTGTGGTGCTGGATTACCTGACCGGTGTCATGTGCGCCATTATCGATCGAAAGCTCTCCAGCAGGATTGGCTTTAAGGGCATCTTCAAGAAGGTACTTATCTTCTGCCTGGTTGGTGTTGGGCACGCCCTTGACACACAGGTGATCGGCACCGGCAGCATTCTGCGCACGGCGGTGATCTTTTTCTATCTGTCCAATGAGGGCGTTTCCCTGATCGAGAACGCAGCCTACCTCGGACTGCCGATCCCAAAGAAGCTGAAAGCGGTGCTGGAGCAGCTGCATGACCGCGCAGAGAAGGAAGGAGACAGTAATGAAGTACACAAAGAATAACAAGCCGCTCGTCTGTATGATGACGCAGAGCACTTGCTACAAGGGCACCCGGAAGATGAACGTTCTGGGTGTCCTTTGGCATTCCACAGGGGCAAACAATCCTAACTTACGACGCTATGTTCAGCCGGACGACAACGCCGCTAACCGGGCAGAGCTTTTAAACCTGCTCGGAAAGAACGACTACGGTAATGACTGGAACCATAAGGAAGCGCAGGCGGGCCTTAACTGCTGGATCGGTAAGCTGGCCGACGGAACCGTCACCACCGTGCAGACTATGCCGTGGGATTACAGGCCTTGGGGTTGCGGTTCAGGCAGCAAGGGCAGCTGTAACGACCACTGGATTCAGTTCGAGATCTGCGAGGATGGTCTGACCGATGCTTCTTATTTTGCGAAGGTCTACCAGGAGGCTTGTGAGATCACGGCGTACCTCTGTGACCTGTATGGCATCGATCCGGAGGGCACTGTCAGCTATAACGGGCTCAAGGTTCCGACGATTCTGTGCCATGCGGACAGCCATCGTTTGGGCCTCGGTTCCAATCATGGAGACGTCCTTCACTGGTTTCCGAAGTTCGGAAAGAACATGGACACCGTTCGCTCCGACGTAAAGAAGCTGCTGCAGGGCCGTGGTGATACACCGCAGGACGCAGCGGAACCGACAGGCACAATCTCCACAGCGGAGGATGCTAAGGCGATCTGGGACAGGCTTTTTGCTTTTATCGGCAATCCCTATGGTGTCGCCGGTGTGATGGGTAACATGCAAGCGGAGTCTAATCTCCGCTCCAACAACCTGCAGAATACCTACGAGAAATCGCTGGGGCTCTCCGACGAAGCCTACACCAAAGCTGTCGACGATGGTTCCTATACGAACTTCGTGCAGGACAAAGCGGGATACGGTCTTGTGCAGTGGACGTTCTGGTCGCTGAAGGAAGGCCTGCTGAATTATGCCCGCTCGGTCGGTAAGTCGATCGGCGACTGGCAGATGCAGGTGGATTTCTTCTGTAAAGAGATGGCAGAGGATTATCCTCCTATACTGGCCATACTGAAAAAAGCAGCCAATGTCCGGGAAGCTTCCGACGCCGTTCTTTTGAACTTCGAGCGTCCTGCCGATCAGGGCGAGGCCGTGCAGGAAAAACGCGCTGCCTTCGGGCAGGCCTTTTTCGATAAGTATGCGTCGACCGCGCCTGTGGAGAAGCTGACCGAGGGATATTACCGTGTGCGTAAGGCGTGGACGGATTCCAAATCTCAGGTCGGGGCGTACAAGATTCTGGCCAATGCGAAGAAGGCAGCGGATGAGCATCCGGGCTGTTCAGTGTTCGACCCGAACGGCACTGTCGTCTATACAGCGAAGGCTGAACCCGCCACGGATGTTCCGTTCCACGTGCGTGTCTCCATTCCGGATCTGAATATTCGTACCGGCCCTGGTACCGATTATTCCCGTACCGGTTACTATACAGGTATTGGCTATTTCACTATCGTGGCCATGTCTCCCGGTCAGGGTTCGACGGCTGGCTGGGGCAAGCTCAAATCCGGCGCGGGCTGGATCTCGCTTGATTTTGCAAAACGGGTGGATTAATTCTCTCAGGCCTGTCGGCTGTCCTTCGGGATGGCTGGCAGGCCTCTTTTTTATGCGCAAAACTGCCGGAGGCATTATAAAAACCGGCGATTTGCAGGCATGGGATGGCAGAGGGATGGACAAGTTCCCTCGGAAGGGAGAACGAGAATATGCAAGTGACGAAAATCACATCCCCGGTTGAAGCTCCTGTGCCCGCTTCCCACCTGCTTACCGAGAAGCAGTTTTATGATGAGATCAACTATCACCGGGCTGAAAAGCTGACGAAGAAGATGCTGGAAAAGGGCCTCATCACCTCCGATGAATGCAACAGAATTCTGGCTGAAGCCCGCAAAATCTTTGTGCCTTATTTGGCGGAGATACTGTGAGAATTGACTTGCTATGTGTCCTCTTTAGAGCGAATATCGGACTGCGAAAGGAGGCGAGACCATGAAAACGATAACGAAAATCGAGCCCACAGCGGCCCGGCCCTCGAGGGTCAAAACCAGAGTCGCTGCCTACTGCCGGGTCTCCACCGGGATGGATGATCAGCTGATCAGTCTGGAAACGCAAAAGAGCCATTATGAGGAACTCATCAGCGCTAATCCGGATTGGGTGTTCGCGGGCCTTTATTACGACGAAGGCATCAGCGGCACCAGCAAGGAAAAGCGGCCAGCGCTGCAGAGACTGATCGCGGACTGTGAAGCGGGCAGGATCGACCGAATCTTGACCAAGTCCCTCAGCCGTTTTGCCCGCAACACCACGGACTGCTTGGAACTGACCCGAAAGCTGCTCGACCTGGGCATCACGATCTTCTTTGAAAAAGAGAACCTCGATACCGGGTCGATGGAGTCAGAACTGCTGCTCTCAATCATGAGCAGCCTCGCCGAAAGCGAGTCAGTTTCCAATTCAGAGAATAACAAGTGGAGTGTGCGACATCGGTTTGAAAATGGCACATACAAGATTGCCAGCGCGCCATACGGATACGACGCGAAGGACGGAGATCTTATTATCAATGCGGAAGAAGCCGAGTGGGTGCGCTGGATTTTTGATCAGGCTCTGAACGGCATGACGAGCGGTCGGATCGCACATGAGCTTAACGCAAAGCAGGTGCTGACCAAGAAAAAGAGCACCTGGAGGGCATCCACAGTTCGCGGGATTCTCCGAAACGAAAAATACACCGGCGCATGCCTCTTCCAGAAAACCTACTCGGATTTCCGGTTCAAAAGGCATAAGAACTACGGGGAAAAGGACCAGTTTCTGGTGGAGGATCATCACGAACCGATCGTTTCCAAGGAAGACTTCGAGGCAGTTGAAGCCCTCCAACGGCAACGTGCACATGAAAAGAATATCCAGCGTGGTGATCCGCGCTACCAAAACCGATATCCATTCTCACGAAAACTTGTCTGTGGAGAGTGCGGCGGCTCGTTCAAACGGCATACCAATTCAACCGGGAAACAGCGATACCCCGTATGGATTTGTGGGCGACACTTGGAAGATAAAACCAGCTGCCCCATGAAAACTGTTCGTGAATGCGATCTCGAACGGGCCTTCACCACGATGATGAACAAACTGATCTTCGCCAAGAAGGAAATGCTGGAAGCGCTGCTTGACGGGATGCATGTTGACACGCACAAGGACAACCTGCGCCGAATCGATCATATTGATCGGAAACTGGAGCAGAACACGGAACGGCGGCAAACCCTGACCACCCTGATGACACGTGGATACCTGGAGCCCGCGCTTTTCACGCAGGAAAGCAACGACCTTGCGTCGGAGGCGGAAGCCCTGACGGCAGAAAAGGAGCAGCTCACGAAGGAAGTGTCCGGGAGCTTTCAGAAAACAGATGCGCTTGGTGACCTCATCCGGTTTGTAAGCCACGCCCAGCCGAGCACGGTTTTTGATGGAGACCTGGTCGAACGGTTCCTTGATAAGGCCACAATCCGTACACGGAGTGAAATCGTGTTCCATCTGAAATGCGGACTGAATCTCACAGAAAGGATTGGTGAAAAATGAGCAGAGGAAGAGGACACCTGCCTTACGGCTACAGGATCGAAAACGGAATCGCTGTAGTCTGTGATGAGGAAGCAGCAAAGCTGAGGAAAATATATGAAGGGTACCTTGCCGGACTCTCCTTGGTTGAAGCGGCAGCGCGGACGGGAATGAAACGAACTCACACATCTGTTAAACAGATGCTGCATAATCCCCGCTACCTTGGTGATGACTTCTATCCGGCGATCATTGACAGGGAGACCTTCGAGGCTTTTGCGGCGGAGCGCGATCGGCGGGAAAAAGCGCTGGGCCGGGACAACCGGGAATCGAAACCAGTGACCGCATCCCCAGCGCCGACCGTCTTCAGAATGCGAAAAAAGGATCAGACGTTAAGCAACCCATATCGGCAGGCAGAGTACATCTACAGCCTGATTGAAAGCGAGGAATAATATGGCAACAGTGACAATGATCCCTGCCCGGCCTACGATCGGTGCGAGAAAGAAAACAGAGGATGCCCCCAAACTCCGTGTGGCGGCTTACTGCCGCGTTTCCACCGACACGGACGAGCAGGCCACCAGTTACGATGCTCAGATCGAGCATTACACAGAATACATCGAAAAGCATCCCGGCTGGGAGCTCGCGGGCATCTATGCGGATGACGGTATTTCCGGCACGAACACAAAAAAGCGCGAGGAGTTCAACCGCCTGATCGAGGACTGCATGGCTGGCCGCGTGGATATGGTGGTCACCAAGTCAATCAGCCGTTTTGCCCGGAACACCCTCGACTGTCTGAAGTACATCCGGCAGCTCAAAGACAAAAACATCGCCGTATTCTTTGAAAAAGAGGCGATCAACACGCTGGACGCCAAGGGCGAAGTCCTGCTCACCATCATGGCATCCCTGGCCCAGCAGGAAAGCCAGAGCCTTTCCCAGAACGTCCGGTTGGGGCTTCAGTATCGCTACCAGCAGGGCAAGGTACAGGTGTGCGCCAACCGGTTCCTCGGTTACGACAAGGATGAGGACGGCAATCTGGTGATTAACCCGGTCGAGGCCGAGGTGGTTAAGCGCATCTACCGGGAATACCTCAGCGGCAAAAGCTACTACCAGATCGGACAGGAGCTTTCCGCAGACGGCATCCGGACGGCGGCAGGCAGCGATTACTGGCTGGCCAGCACGCTCAAGAAAATCCTGACCAACGAAAAATACATCGGTGACGCGCTTTTGCAGAAAACCATTACGACGGATTTCCTGAACAAGAAGCGTGTCGTTAACAAGGGCATCGTTCCACAGTATTACGTCGAAGGAAGCCACGAGGCCATTATCCCCCGTGACATTTTCATGCAGGTGCAGGAGGAAATGCTGCGCAGGGCAAGGCTGCAAACCGGAACCGGAAAGCGCCGGACCTACAGCGGGAAGTATGCGCTTTCGCATCATGTGTACTGCGGCCATTGCGGTGACATCTTTCGACGGTCACAGTGGTTCATCCGGACCGAACGCCTGCCGGTATGGCGCTGCGTCAGCAGGCTGGAAAAGAACAAATCCGACGTCGATTGCCCTTCCCGGACGCTCTATGAAAGGGATCTGCACGCAGCGGTCGTGACGGCCATCAACCAGGTGATCGCTCAGAAGGATGAATTCCTGCCGGGCATGAGACTCGCAATCGAAAATGCCCTCGGTCATACCAACAGTGCTCAGATAGCAGAAATCGACGCCAAGCTCGAAGCCCTGCAGAAGGAGCTCCTGAAGAAGGCCAATGCCAAGCAGGGATTTGATTCGCTGGCCGATGAGATCGAGACGCTCCGTGAAGATAAGCAAGCGCTTTTACTTGAGGATTCCAATCACGCGGCCATGAGGCAGCGGCTGGATGAACTCGAAGCCTTTCTGGATGGGCAAACCACCGAGGTGACGGACTATGACGAGGGGCTGGTGCGGCGGCTGATCGAGCGGATCACAGTCTTCGATGACCACCTCATCTTTGAATTCAAAACCGGCCTTGAGACCGAGGTGCGAATGTAAGCACAAGCCATCACGCGGGCGCTCCTTCGGGAGCGTCTTTTTTTGCGCAGAAGGTAGAAAAATTCATGAATATGTGTTATACTTATCAAGTAATAGGTTGATTTCTGAAAGAGGTGATGAAATGCTCCAAAACAATATAGAACTGGATTTGAAAACACGCTTGATCGAGAGCGGGCTGACGCAGACGGAGATTGCGGAAAGAGTCGGAGTCACCCTTTCCTACGTCAACCGCATCACGAAGGGCCGGGAGCAGATCGTCAATAAAACCTTTATAAAAATGATGGACGAACTCGGCTACAATGTGGAGCTGACGTATAGAAAAAAGGTGACGCAGGAGGATTGAAATGACAGATTCAAATACTTCTGATAAATTATGCCCAAGCTATGCGGATCACCTTTGTTTTAGCTGGCCGCTAAGGGATGAAGCGGTTTGTCCAGTTAACGGAGAAGAGGCCCGATGCCCATTAAAATCAGCAACGACTGTGGCTACTGCTGATCTAATTATTCGCTCTGCGACAGAGTTTTATAATCAGCTTCGAAATGATAAAAACGGCAGATACAGATCGTGGGAACACTGCTACGGCCATTTTATGAACGCGAGGCGGCAGCCAGATCCGGATGCTGACTATTTGAGCCTACAGCTTGCTTTCTATCTGGCCAGTTGGGGGATGTATCGGGGCTCCTCCTTCCTTCTGCAGAAGGACTATCGCGTCCATATTCCGGTAGTGAAAGAGCTGCTGAATCCCAGATATGATCCGCTGGCGGGTATCGAGTGCGTCGAATACCGGAAGCCGGGTACACAGAAATTACTGGAGGAAATCAACGCTTTCCTCGAGAATTACTATAACGAAATCCGGCTTCAGGTGAAAGAAGAAACGCCCAAGGTCAAGCTGTCTGATACCCTGATTACAAAAGTGCTTATGGGCACCCTCGGATGCGTTCCGGCGTATGACCGGTATTTCATCATGGGGCTCAAGGACCAGAAAGTATCAACCGGTCTGTACAATATGCGATCGCTTCTGAAACTGGTGGACTTCTATGAGGAAAACAAAGAGCAGCTGGAGGCGGTTCGTAATGGGCTGAAAGTAAATGGTATGCCGTATCCGCAGATGAAGATGCTCGATATGGGATTCTGGCAGATAGGATTTGAACTTGATACGGAAAAGGGCCTACAGATCGCGCATTAAGGAAGAATACGCATTACTGCTTCGTGCGCACATGATGAAACAGTGAATGGAGGACTGCTGTGATGTTTGACCCTGAATTGAAAATCGGTGAGGTGCTGAAAAACAGCGATATCGTCGAGAAATTTAAGTGCGGGAATATGGGCGGGATGCGTCGATCCAAGACCACTAACACTTTGGTCATTGTATCTGACTACACAAAGGGAATCTATCACGATAAGTGGATCGGCGGTGTCCTCCATTACACCGGAATGGGGAAGTCTGGAGACCAGGATATTGATTGGGCACAGAATGCGACATTGGCCGAATGTGGGCACAATGGTGTTGATGTCCATCTGTTCGAAGTTATCGACGCTGGCGAGTACGTCTATTGCGGAAGGATTGAACTGGTAGATAAGCCATACACAGAGACGCAGCCAGGTGAGGATGGTATTCCCAGAAAAGTTTGGATGTTTCCGATTCGGCCAGTCCCGGACAACGACGTAAGGAAGCCCTCAATGTTTGTATTTAAGGACATGGAGGAATATAAGACGCGTGGGAAGAATGTTGATAGCGAATATGCTAAGTACTTAGCGGAAAAGAAGAAACGTGGGAACAAAGTACTGATTCCGCCTGCACCACCTGTCGTAAAGCCAGAGCCCAAACCGCCAGTTGTCATTCCGAAGGATATTCTTGGAAAGAAAGTAAAACATAAGACCTTCGGTATTGGCACAATATCGCAGGTAGGTGATACTTCAATAGAAGTTGATTTCGAGATGGTTGGAATAAAGAAGATGGGATATGAATTCTGCATGAAGAACAAAATGCTCGAATTCATAGAGTGAAAACATGAAGACAATTAATGTGGTGGCTGCTGTAATATGCGATTCTCTTGAGCAGAAGAAGTGCGTATTTGCAACGGCAAGGGGCTATGGGGACTATAAAGGCCAGTGGGAATTTCCGGGTGGCAAAGTAGAACCAGGTGAAAGTCCTCAGCAGGCACTCGTTCGGGAAATTGAAGAAGAATTGGAAACAAAAATACAGGTCGGTGACCTGATCGATAAGATTGAATGGGACTACCCTGAATTCCACCTGTCTATGGACTGCTTCTGGTGTGAAATCATAGAAGGTAATCTGACATTACTGGAAGCAGAAGCCGCGAGGTGGTTGACCAGGGATATGCTCTACAGTGTCCCTTGGCTCCCGGCCGACAAGTCGTTGATTGAAAAGGTTGCGTCTCAGATGCAATAGGTGCTGACCGGGTTCGATGATAAGTTCTCGCAAACGGGCAAATGTCGATATGCTCCTTACGTACAAGCAAACTCGTCGATATGTTCCGGACGCAAGTGAAAACCCGGTCGATATGTTCCGCTGTATGGAGAGAGCGGTAGACACCTTTTTATGGCGATTCAGACGCACGTGCGCCGGGTATGATTATCAAAAACGGAGCCTCCAGCCATGTGGAGACGGTAGTATTGATGTCAAGGGTTAAGGAATAAAGTGTGAAAAACCGCTTATTTCCGGTGTTTTGGGCTATATTGGCTGACATTCAAATCACTAACTCACCTGTTTGGAAGTGTGCGAGAGAACATATCTGCGGAAACGGAAAACGAGCAGAAAAGCTGAGTTAGTGGATTAGATGTCACAGATTGACAGCAGTTCAGCACACCCAACTGTTTGTAAAATTGAGTGTGCGGAAAGGATATTGCCAGTTATAGATAGACTTCAACTACCAATTTCCAAAGATAAGGGGGTAATAATATGATGCTCGAAACTATTCTTTCAAAGTGCGATGCTCGTTACGAGAGGCCGGATTGTGAGCAGTGTGTAGATTGTTCGTATGGAGGCTGTTGCCCACGTGATTGCGAAAAGTGCCTAGATTATATTCACGACCCAAGCCACGCACCGGATGGAGCTCCAGAGCGGAAATATGATTGTATTCACATGGCTGATGTCTACACCTGTAAATACTCTTGCCGTTACACATCTGAAATAATGTACGCTCTTGAAAGATGTATAAGCTTACACGATTTGAGGGATTTTAAGGTTCTCTCATTTGGCTGTGGCCCGTGTACAGACTTGTTTGCAATTGACGCTTTGCGAGAGAATAAAACTCTTATTTATGATAGAATAGAATATCGAGGCGTTGATTATAGTGAGGATGTTTGGCATTGGGTTCATGGAGATATAAAATCCATGCAAACCCTAAAGAGTCACTTCAAATTCTTTTATAAAGATGCGTGCGAGTTGATTCATGAAATTGCAGAAGGAACTTGGACACCAAATCTCATTGTATTTCAGTATGTATTTTCTGATATGCAGAAACATTCGTCTCGTACAGATATATACGATTTCATAAATACATTTGCCGAGTATTTCAATTCGAAAGTTGCACCCAATACGTACATTGTTCTCAATGATGTCAACTTAGGGCGTGATTATGGTGGTGGAAGAGAGTACTTTGATTTGCTGCTTAATAAATTAGAAAATGTTATTTATGATAAAGGGCGTTTTCATAATGATCATGGAAAAGGGTATTATGCCAGCGGATATCCCTATGGAAGGGAATTTCCAGAAAACGCTAATCGATTTGATTTGTCTCCTTGGAGAAGCTATTCTCCATTTGATACCTGCGCAAGCGCGCAAATGATAATAAAGAAGGTGGTAAAAGAATGATAATAAGTGCCAGTCGAAGAACGGATATTCCAACATATTATTCTGACTGGCTTTTTAACAGGCTTAAAGAAGAATATGTATTGGTCAGAAACCCGATGAATATCCATCAAATAGGTAGGATTAATCTGTCACCCGACGTTGTTGATGGAATTGTCTTTTGGACAAAAAATCCAGTACCTATGCTGAACCGTTTGTCGGAACTTGAAAGATATAATTATTACTTTCAGTTCACGTTAACAGCTTATGATAAGGATGTGGAGCCAAATATTCCATCCAAAAACAATATAATAATTCCTGCATTCCAACAATTATCTAAATCACTAGGAAGAGAAAAGGTCATCTGGCGATATGACCCAATCTTCTTCAATGATAGATATACAATGGAATACCACTGCAAATATTTCAAGGTTCTGGCAGCAAAATTGGGAGATTATACGGAAAAATGCACCGTGAGTTTTCTCGACTTCTATCGCAATACGGCAAGAAATACTCAGCCGCTAAAAATCCATCCAGAGTCAAAAGAGCAACAAATAGAACTGATGCAAAGGTTTTCTGAAATCGCAAAAGAGTACGGTTTCTATATAGATACCTGTTCTGAAGCAATCGAACTTGATAGATTTGGAATAACACATGCTCACTGCATTGATAGAGAACGTTTTGAACGGATAGGAAAATGCAAACTAGCTGTAGGAAAAGATCAGAATCAGCGGCCAGAATGTGGTTGTATCGCTAGCATTGATATTGGAACATATAACACATGCAAAAATGGTTGCCTTTATTGTTATGCCAATTATAGCCATAATACAGTCATGCGAAATACTCAAGTGCATAATCCTTTATCCCCTCTTCTTTTCGGAGAGGTTGGCCCTGACGATGTAATAAAGGAACGTAAGATGGTATCACTCAAGGAATGTCAGCTTACATTGTTTGATTCAATGGAATAAGCAATAGCCCTCCCAGCCATCAATCATGGTGGTCAGGAGGGCTTTGCTGTTCTCATACTATTCCGCATCTATATCCACTTTGAGTCCAGACTTCAACTCGACCGTATAATGGTCCTCAAAAATCGTAATCTGCTTGAACCAACGCCGGACTAGGGTATCGTCGAATTCCGTCAGTTCGGCAGGCTGGCTTCGGATAAAATCCTGAAGCTCCGTAAGGCGCTTAATCTGCTCGTCTCTTGCTACCGTGTCAACGGTGGTCTGCTGTTTCAGTTCCCGGAGCCGGAAGATTTCATCGGCAATCTCATCGTAGGCTTCCTTGCTGTGGGCCTTTTTGAGCAGTTCCTGCTGCAGGGCCAGTAGCTTCTCATCAATGGCATCCGTGGATGCGGTGGCTGATGCGTGAATAACCGCTGCGATGTTCTGCTGGAGCTGGCACTGGTATCCTTCCCGGTCGCCCAGCAGCTCGTTCAGGGCGGCAACTACAACCCTCTGCAACTCCAGCTCATTGACGGTCCGCGCATGGCATTCATGCCCGGTCGGCTCCAGTCTGCTGACGCACCGCCAGACAATGGATTTGCAGCCGCGATTGTTCCAATGGATTCGCCGGAACTGTTCGCTACACTCGCCGCAGATTATCATTTGGGAAAAGCAATGATTGCAGCTATATGTGTGCTTCTTTCCGTTCGGGCCGGGCTTTACAGAGCTTCTCCGAACCAGTTCTTCCTGCACTCGCATGAAAATGTCTCGCGGAATGATGGCCTCATGGTCATTCTCCACGTAGTACTGCGGAACAATGCCGTTGTTCTTTACCCTGGTCTTGTTCAGAAAATCTGTGGTATAGGTTTTCTGCAGGAGTGCGTCGCCAATGTATTTCTCATTGCGGAGGATTTTATTGATGGTGCTGGTGTGCCATAAGCTGAAAGCTTTCTTCGAAAAGTATTTTGGCATCGGTGGACCTGTAAGTTTCTCTCAAACTGGCATTGATAAGTAGGGGGAAGGACCAATGCAGAAGATTGATAAAACTGACACCCTGGAAACCATTCTTACCAGGGGGAAGTTCGAGGTTGACTATTATCAAAGAGAATATCGGTGGGGTCGCAAGCAAATTGAGCAGATGCTGATGGACTTTTATGATACTTTCCGACAGTATTTCGACCCCGCTAACCACAGTGCCCCCTCTGAAGTGCAGAAATACGGTTACTATTACATGGGAAGTATTATCTGCACCAACGAAAACACGCGCCAGGTGATCGATGGTCAGCAGCGGTTGACCTCTTTGACGTTGCTCTTGATCTATTTGCGGAATCTGCAAAACCAAACCACAGGTGTTCCCTACCTTCCTGTCAACATAGACGGACTGATTTACAAAGACAACTTTGGCACAATGTCTTTCAATCTGGATGTACCGGAGCGGAACGATTGCATGCAGGCGTTGTGGGATCAAAACAGGGCATATACCTCGGATAATGAGAGCAACAAAAATCTCCTTGCGCGTTACAGCGATATTGAAGAACTGTTCCCAGATGACTTAAAAAGAGAGGCTTTGCCATATTTCATTTACTGGCTGAAAGGGAAGGTTCTTCTACTGGAAATCGATACACCATCAGAGGATGAGGCCCATACGATTTTCCTGACGATGAATGATCGTGGACTCAGCTTAAACAGTGCCGAGATGCTAAAAGCTTTTATCATTCAGCAGGTAGATGAAGCAGACCGTGACTCGGTTAACAAAGTATGGCAGCAAAATATTACCCGTATCAAAAATGCCTTTGACTCCGAGAGCAGCGGCACAGTCAAAGCTGAAGACGTTGACTTCATTTCCGCCTGGCTTCGTGCCAAATACGCAAATTCCATCCGTGAGACGAAAAAAGGTGCGGAAGATCGGGATTTTGAGTTGCTGGGTGAAAAATTTCATACTTGGGTCCGAATGAACGCCCGGACGGAAATGCAGCTGACACAGCCAAAGCAATATAAAGAGCTGGTTACCATTGAAATGACCTTGATGACCAACTTGTATCTGCGTATTAAGGCATATTCTGAAAAGCTTACAAAAGGCTTTGAGGCGGTATTCTATAATGCCCACCGGGATATTACCTACCAGAATTACCTGATTATGTCGGCAGTGCGAGTAGATGACGCGCCTGCGGTTGTTGACCAGAAAATCAAGATCATTGCAACCTTTATTGATATTTTTGCGTCTACTCGTATTTTTAACTATAAAAAGATCAATTGGAATACAAACAAAAATCTCTTGTTCCGTGTTATGTGCCAAATCAGGAATCAAGATGTCAAGACAATAGGCATTAAGCTGGTATCAACACTGCAGCGGATGAGCGAGAAACTGGATGCCATCCAGGATTTTGAGCTGAATCAATTTACCGGACGGTATATGCTTCACATGCTGGCTAGATTGACTGACTATGTGAATGTGCGCATGGGGCTAGCCTCTCAGTTTGAAAACTATGTGGACCGAAATCCGAAGACTTCCTATGACATTGAGCATAAGAAATTCCTCCTTCTGTTATTTGAGCACGGCTATTTTAACGCGAAATCATGAACACCCAGCTTCCTGACAAGAATTTTGACGGCGATACGATTCTGCGCCCTTCTTGAACTTCATCCAGTCGCTGCAATTCATGTCGATTTTCAAGAAATCAAAGTCGAGCGGAGGGGGAAAATGAAGAATTTTTGCCCGTCCTGTTGATTTTGGGCGTCTCGCATGGTAAAATCACTATGTATAAAGTTGTGAACTCTGCGAAAATGCGGATCAATATGCAGCAGCAGAGTTCCGGTTGTCCATGAAACCTATCATATGCAAGATCAGGATACGATTTCGCCTGGATTTGCAATATTTTTTGGATTCAAAATAGCACTTGCTATGCGGAAACTGCAAGGGAGGAGACCATTTGGTGGAATGTGTAAAGGATACGGCAGCAACACTGATTGACAGTACAGTTCGTGTGATTGCCCGTGACGGTTTGGATAAAGCGAGCATTCGTACAATCAGCTCGGATTGCCAGATCCCGAATCCTTATATCTATCAACACTTTAAGGATAAGGACGATCTCTTTGTTTCTTCATTTTCAAGGGAGGACTCCATGCTTGCATCCGAGTTCCTGAGCGTTTTTTCTTCCGTCCATGACGCAATCAAAGACACAGAAACCCGGTGTCAGGTCATCTGGCTCCGCCTCTGGAATTATATGATGGGACATCAGGAGAGTATTCAGTTTTGCATTCGCTACTATTATTCCACGTATTATGACCAGTATTCCAAAGCGGAGCATCTAGAACGCTTTCTGCCGCTTGCGGAAGCTATTCAGGGATGCTTTGAAGCGAATGCAAATGTTCAGGTTCTTCTGCAGCATATTCTGGATAACATGATGAACATGGCCATGAAAGTATACAGTGGGGAACTCTCCGACAATGATGAGACTCGTACACATTGTTTTACGCTTATCTTGGCATCAATTGCTCCCTATCTCAAAAAGAAGGAGCATCGAGATGCCATATAAAGGAGGTAGTGTCCTTTGACCGATAAAGAATTGCAAAAATTGAGCCGCAGTGCCCTTTTGGAAATGCTGCTGGAACAGAGCCGGGAGAACGACCGGCTGCGGGCTCAGGTTGAGAAACTGGCGCGACAGCTTTCCGACCGCCAGTTCAAGATTGACCAAGCTGGCTCTATAGCGGAGGCGTCCATGCAGATCAATCAGGTTTTTGAGTCTGCCCAGGCAGCGGCCGAGCAATACTTGGAGAATATCCGGGCGCTCAGCGGCAGACAGGAACAGATTTGCAGGCAATTGGAAGAAGAAAGCACCCAAAAGGCCAACGCGCTTCTCGCGGAAACCGAAAGAAAATGCCGGACAATGGAGGCAGCCACAACGGAGAAATGCGCAAGGATGACGAAAGAGGCAGAAGAATCTGCGGATCGAATCTGGGCGGACGCGCAGGCCAGGATTCAAAAACTCATCGATGACCAAGCTGGGCTTCGGGAACTTTTGGCAGCATTCCCCAAAGAAAGCAAGTAAACATGAAGAACAAAAAAATAGTGTGTCCACCCACCACAGAGCAGCTGGAGGGTGAACTCAAAAGAGTCAGATATAAAAGCCGGTATCGCTCCGTTTTGAGAAGCACCATTTATTCACTGATTACCGTTGCTGCAATTGCCGTTCTGATTGCAACCTTGTGGCTTCCTGTGCTTCAGGTATACGGAAATTCCATGACGCCGGCCCTCCAAAACGGAGAGATTATTTTCACCGTGAAAATGTCGGAGTTTGAGCCGGGCGACATTATCTCTTTCTATTACAATAACAAAATTCTCATTAAGCGTGTGATTGCCCGTTCCGGAGAATGGGTCAATATGGATGCTGACGGAAATGTGTATGTGAATGAGACACTGCTGGACGAACCTTATCTGGATGAAAAGGCTTTCGGTGACTGTAATATCGAGCTTCCATATCAGGTGCCTGAAGGCAGAGTTTTCGTTATGGGCGATCATCGGTCAACTTCCGTGGATTCCCGTAACAGTGCGGTTGGATGTGTGGCACAGGAACAGATTGTCGGAAAAATTCTATTTCGCGTCTGGCCTTTGGAGAAATTCGGCTGGGTGAAATAAGAAGAGAGGTAGCATTATGCAGAATAAGCTGCTTTCGCAGGTTGAAAAATATGAGGAGAACCGCAAGCATCACAAGAGCTGGCTGCGCATTGTATCTGCGCTTGCCTGCGTGGTTGTGTTCGTTACGACATATATGATGATTCTGCCTGCTGTCACATTGGAGCAAACTGCGTATTGTGGCTGTGAGGAGCATCAGCACGGTGATGCCTGTTATGAAGAAACATTGATTTGCGGTTATGGCGAAACAGTCCATATTCATACTGACGAATGCTATCAGGAGCAACAGATGCTGATCTGTGGGCAGGGTGAATCTGCAGGGCATATCCACGATGAGAGCTGTGTTTCCATTGAAAAGAATCTGATCTGTACGGAAGATCACGAACATACGGACAGTTGTTACGAGACTACAGAGGTTTATACCTGCGGGATGAACGAAGGAGATGGAGCGCATACACACAGTTCCGAATGTTACGAGACCACAAGGGAATTGATTTGCGGGGAAAGCGAAAATGAGCATGTCCATACTGAGGAGTGCTATAAAAAAACGCTGGTGTGCCAGTTGGAAGAGCATGAACATTCTCTTGCCTGTTACGCCAACCCGAACGCGGATGTTGAAAGCGCATCCGTATGGGAGCAAAGTGTCTCCGGCGCTGAACTAACCGGCATCTGGGCTGACGATGTGCTTGCTGTTGCGCAGACCCAGCTTGGGTATGAGGAAAGCATCCAGAACTATATCGTCACCGAAGATGGTGAAGTGAAGGGGATCACCCGGTACGGCCAGTGGTATGGTGATCCCTATGGAGACTGGAGCGGGATGTTCGCTTCTTTCTGCCTGAACTATGCGCAAATTCCTGCTTCTGCGGTACCCCGCGGGGAATACTGTCAGGATTGGATCTCCGCGCTGTCAGATTGTGGTCTGTATAGAGCCGCAGGCAGCTGTTCACCGCTCCGCGGAGACATTGTATTTCTGGATCAGGATTATGACGGCTGCGCAGAACTCGCCGGCTTTGTATCGGCAGTTTCCGACACCGGAACGCTCACCGTTATTGCAGGAGATTATAACGATGCTGTCGCGCAAATATCCTTCCGTGCGGATGCCGCGGAAATTATCGGCTACGGTCTGCTGGCAGAGCATACCGACGAGATCTCCGCTGACACGGATGCCGTGGCAGCGGATGACAGCATTATGCCGATGCCGGAAAATTCCGGCAATTCTGCAGAACCTGTCGATGTTTCCAACTACATAACCGGAGCAACCCTCTTTTATCGGGAAGCAGCCGGTGAAGAATGGATAACGGTCACTGACGGTGTGGTTATCCCCGGAGACGCGAAATTAAAACTGACTGCGAACTTTGCCAATGTGCCTCTTTCGGATTTGCTTGCCAATGGAGGCGTTCTCCAATTTGAACTACCGCAGCTTCTTCTCGACCCCGCGAAGGACGGCGATATGACAGATGAAAATGGCGAAATAATTGGTACGGTTTCCGTAGAGAACGGCATCCTGACAATTGACTTCGATGATGAATGGCTGCAAGTGCAGAACGCAAACAATGTCACGGTTATCAGCGGATCCTTCAATGTATCCAGCCGGGTTGATCCCGCCTCGCTGGACGATGAAGGCAAGGGGAAACTGGTGCTTGGTGATGTAACCATCATTGCCCAATTTGAGGAAGACATCGCGGCAAAAAACGGCACGGTCGCCCTCACAAAATCGGTTTCGCCGAAAATTGTGGAGTCTGAGGACGGAAACTATGCGGAGTACACACTGACCGTGACCGCTGGCAAGGAAGGCTGCCCGCAGGTTCGGGTGGTCGATCACTTTACCGCAAACAGTGACTTCGTCAGTTACCTTGGGGTCGGCAGCGAGGCGGAAACCCTGACAAGCACCGGAAGTCCCGGGGAAACTATTGCGGTAGGAAAGGCTCACGGCACCGTCTGCATCGATGCTTCCGGAGACCTTGTCTGGGAAATCGGAGATATGACTGCCAACGAGACCCGTACACTCCGCTACCGGGTAAAGCTGGGAGAAAACTACACCTATCTTCAGAACAGCGAAGAGAAACTGATCTCCAACGAAGCTCAGGCTTATGCCGCCCAGTACCCCAAAGAAAATTCTACGGCGAATCTGGAGCCCAAGGCCGGACTGAATCTGAAAAAGACTGCCGCAAGCCCGGTCCGCAATGAGGACGGAAGTTACACCATCGCCTATACGGTGGTGGCTCAGGCGAATAAGGGCAATCTGTTTACGCTGAAAAATGTACGGGTTGATGACTGCCTGAATGACCCGGAAAAACCGACGAACGAGGCGTATCTACCCTACATGAATTATGTGGATGGCTCTTTCCTATACTTTATTGGAACCAGTGCCAGCGGGACAGGCACCGCCCTTACGCCCACTATGCACGAGGACGGCAAAGGGTTCTCGGCGGTTCTTGGCGATCTTGCTCCCGGAGAAGCCCTCACCATCCAGTATCAGGTCCATGTCGGGCTGGAAGCGCTGACGGCGGCGGGTGGTAAGGAGCTGTACATCAATAACAGCGTCAAAGCTTTTTCCGACAACGCGAAGAAGGATGACTTTGACTATCTCGCAACCAGTCAGCAATCCAAATTCCTGCAGTATTCCCATTGGGCAAAAAAACTTGTGGGGGAAGCGCTGACAGAGGACATTGATATTTCCATCAGTGGCCGGGTTTTTGACACCACCGGAACAGAGCCCGTTGAGGAAATCAATCCGCCGGAAAACTTCACCGCCCCTGCCGGAAGCTACCTATATACGGTTCTGGTCAACGAACTGGGCGACTGGAACGTGACCTCCGCCAGCATGACAGACAAACTCGACGGCACCTATATGCAGTTTGTGGGCTATGTGAAGGTGGAAGCGCTGGATATCAAAAATGGAAACAGCGTTGTCGATACCCTGTGGGTCAAGGTAGACGGCAATACCAGCTTCAACTTCACCATGGCACAGCTTGGGTTGACCGGGAACAACTATTCCTACCGGCTCAGCTATTACGCTCAGCCGAAAACCGTTGAGGGAACTGCCGCGGTAATTGTCAAAAACAGCTTTACTCTCTCCGGCGAGATCATTCCCGGAACCGGAGACCCCTTTACGCTGACCGGAGTAACGGCTTCCAAGGACGTAATTCTGAAAGGTGGAAATACCATCGAGGCAAAGAAGCTCTCCTGGTATTACGAGGGTCCCACAAGCAGTTCGGGAAACTATTCAAAGGGAACCCTATATTGGGCGATCAAGGTGGATGGGGATTCTGTCCGTGCAGGAACTTATATACAGGACTATCTGCAACCTGGTACTGCCTATTCCTATATCCGTGCGGATTCTCTGGTTGGTCTCTATACCAGTCCCTTGTCGGAAAGTGATTTGACGGGATTCACCGATTTGAACGCGGCTCTGAACAGCGGCCAGTTGACTGAAGTTGAAAACGATTTTTATTCTGTAGAGTATGTTATTGGCGAGACAAACCAGGATCGCTCTTCTGTCACAATAAAGATGGAAAAGACATTGCCTTTGGATGGGAAATCTCTGTATATCTTTATTAAAACTGCTCCTGCGTTCCTTCCACCCCACTTTTTTGGTAATACACTCTATTATTACAATTTTCTCAGGACGAGCGATAATGGCCAAAACTGGACTGAGCGGGGCAGGGCGAACGATGTCCTGTATGAGGGAACCAATCTATGGAAAAAAGTCGGTGCCGTATTCAAGTTTAACGGTGAATCAATTCAGGAAACCACGAGTGGAAGCGTGGGAACCATTCTGACCCAGGAGCTTGGACAACCGGGTATGTTTGTTTCATGGGAGATAACCGTGAACTATACCGGCGAACTGTCCGGCAGGTACCGGTTGGAAGATACCATACCCGACGGTATGGAGCTTGCTTATCTTCGGGTTCTGTCACGTGGCAGCCAGGCTCAGAATACAACTGTTCCCCGGCTCACCGATCTCGGTGCGGATTACACCGAACATATGACAACGGCCAATTCCGTTACAGCGTACTACTACACCAATGGAAACTCCCTTGTATGGGATGTGGACAATCTGGTGGCGGGAAGGGTTGTAAATAACTGTGCGGTTACTTTCCAGATCGTCTGCCGTGTCACAGACCCCGCTGTCCTGCTGGGCGGCGAGGAAAAGCAGTTTAACAATCAGGTTATCCTTTACGGGGAGGACGGCCGCCAGCGGGACATTGATTCTCAGTCTGTTAATGTTTCCACCTCCACGCTGAAAAAGACGGTGGAAACAGGGGCCAGAACACTCCCGTTCACGATTCAGGTAAACAGCCTTGGGGAAGATCTGCTGGCGGGTACGGACTATCTGACAGTGGTGGACACGCTTAGTGAGACCTTACAGCTGGACCCCACATCCATTACGGTAACGAATACCAATACCGGAGCCTCCGTCCCCTATACCGCTTCGGTAGAGGGAAGCACCCTTCGTATCACTATTCCTGACGGCGTCCCCATCACCATAAGCTACAAAGCAAGAGTGCAGGTAAAGCCGGGGGTAAAAGTAGCGATCCGCAATGATGCCCACTGGGAGGGGTATGCCTCCACCTCGTCCGGAACCATAATTGACGATGATTACGCCTATGCTGCCGGTGGAACCGCCGTTGGCTCCCCGACACCGACTGTGGAGATCATCAAGTATGACAGCGGTTCGGTCACCACCCGGCTGCCCGGTGCAGAATTCGAAATGGCAGAGGGGACCATGGACAATGGCACCTTTACGCCAACAGAGGGCAAAACATGGACCGGAACAACGGATGCCAATGGCGTGCTTGCGTTCGGAGCTGATCCGCTTATGGCGTACAACACAGTCTACCGAATTGTCGAAACGAAGGCACCGGATGGCTATGTGCTGGACGCAGCTCCCCATTACTTCCTTGTTGCCAAAGCGAATGCTGACGGCAGTTACCCCGAATACCCGGACGGTGTGGATGTGTGGTACGAAAGTGATACATACGAATTTCGCATGGGCAACGGACGGGGCGAGGCCAGTGTCACAAAGTGCTTTGCCGGACTGGAGGGCGAAGCGTCCCCGGTAAGCGGAACCTACCGCTTTGGCCTCTATGATACGCCCAATCCTATGGGAGACCCCATGCAGACCGTCTCGATTTCCTTTGCAGATGGTGACAGCGGTTCCAAAACGGCAAAGTTTACCAATTTGGTACTGGGGGAAACCTATTATCTCTTCGAGCTGGATGATGCCGGGAAACCGATCCTGAACGAACGGGTCGGAACTGTGAATGGAAATCAGTTCAAGGTCTCTTATTCGGATAGTGCCATGGTGACAATTGGTACCGCACAGAACAATGTGACTGTGACCAACAACATTTCCTATCCTGTGCTTCCCGAAACCGGAGGCAGAGGGATCGGAATGTTTACCATCGGAGGACTGACACTGATGCTCGCAGCGGCGATCTTGTTGTATACCCATAGCAAGCGCAGGAAGGGGGAATCCACATTCTCCTGAGCGCAAAAATATATACCACATATACCACCCAGAAATTCAAAAGCAGAAAGGAAACAAAACAATGAAGCACATCAAAAAACTTGCCAGCCTCCTGCTGGCACTGGTCATGGTGCTGAGCCTCGCTGTCACCGCCTTCGCGGACGAGCCCACCACCTATTCCATTACCATCAATAACTCCACTGCAGGCCACACCTACGAGGCCTATCAGATCTTCACCGGCGACCTGGCCACCAATGAAGCCGGGAACAAGGTCCTGTCCAACATCGTCTGGGGTTCCGGCGTCAGCGAAGCGGGCCAGACCGCGCTGGGTGACGCTGCCGCAAAGGCGGAAACGCTGAAAACCGAGGCCGATGCCAAAGCGTTTGCCAAGGCGGTCGCTCCCTATCTGACCACCGCTGCCGGTTCCGCCAACACCGTCACCGATGGCAAGTATGTCATCTCCGGCCTGGCCGCCGGTTACTATCTGGTCAAGGATCAGGACGGTTCCTTGACCGGCGACAACGATTCTTACACCGAATACATCATACAGGTTGTGGGCAATGTAACCGCTACGCCTAAGTCCGATGTCCCCAAAGTGCAGAAAAAGGTTAAAGATATCAACGACTCCACCGACACCACCGAGACCGACTGGCAGGATTCCGCCGACTATGACATCGGCGATTCCATTCCCTTCCAGCTCAAGGCCACTCTGGCGAATAATGTCTCCTCCTACACCACCTACAAGGTCGTGTTCCACGATACCCTGTCCAAGGGCCTGACCTACAACAATGATGCCAAGGTCTATATTGGTGACACCGAGACCAATGGATTTACCGTCACTGCCACCGTCAACGCCGACGGCGGCACCACCACGCTGACCGTCTCCTGCGATGATGTCAAGGCTCTGGGGGCGGGCAACAGCTCTGTGATCACCGTGGAGTACACCGTAAAGCTGAATGAAAATGCCGTTCTCGGCTCCGCCGGCAACCCCAACGAGGTCTATCTTGAATACTCCAACAACCCCAACAAGTCTGAAAATGGCAACAACGAGACCGGCGAAACCCCGAAGGATGTCGTCATCGTGTTTACCTACAAGACCATCATCAACAAGGTGGACAGCGAGAACGCGCCTCTGACCCGCGCTGCCTTTAAGTTGGAGAAGTTGATCAAGGGCAAAGATGGTGCTGCAGGCACCTGGACAACGGTCAAGGAATTCACTGTCGATGAGACTACCACCTCTTTTACCTTCTCCGGCCTGGACGATGGCCAGTACAAACTGACCGAGACCAAGACCCCCGCCGGCTACAATACCATTGACCCCATCTACTTCGTCATCGAGGCTACCCATGATGTAACTGCCGATGCCCCTACTCTGAAAACTCTGAATGCCTATCTGACCGATGCGAACGGCAACAAGCAGACCGAAATGAAGGATGGCGAGAGCGTCAACATCGACCTGGGCGCCGTTGATCTGACGGCCGGTTCCATCACCACCACCGTGGTCAACAAGTCCGGCTCCGAGCTGCCCAGCACCGGCGGCATCGGCACCACCATCTTCTATGTGCTGGGCGGCGTTCTGGTTCTGGCTGCAGTCGTGCTGTTGGTAACCAAGAAGCGCATGAGCGATGCAGAGAAGTAAGCACAATCCTAAGATTTTGAAGTATTGATCTGTTGTTAACCGGGGAGGTCCCCGCCTCCCCGGCATACAACAGCAAGGAGATCCCTGCATGAAGAAACGAACAAGTAATCTCATTACATTATTCCTGATTTTCATCCTTCTTGCAGGGCTGTCCTTGCTGCTGTATCCCACAGTCAGCGACTATTGGAATTCTTTGCACCAATCTCACGCCATCGCTTCTTACGCGGAGCAGGTGGCAGAAATCGACTCTGACACCTATGAACAGCTTTGGGCAGATGCACAAGCGTACAATCAATCTCTGATCGATAAAGCCGACCGGTATGATATGACAGACGAGGAACGGGCGCAATACGAAAGCCTGCTGAATGTCTCCGGCAATGGCATCATCGGATACATTGAAATCCCCTCCATTAACTGTTCCCTGCCAATCTATCACGGCACGGATGAAGCGATTCTACAAATCGCGGTAGGCCATATCGAGGGTACCTCTCTGCCGGTTGGCGGCAGTGGGACCCACTGTGTCCTGTCCGGGCACCGTGGCTTGCCGTCCGCACGGCTCTTTACGGATCTGGACAAGATGGTGATAGGCGATACCTTCCTGATGCGGGTTCTGGATGAAACCCTGACTTATGAAGTGGATCAGATCCGTATTGTGCTTCCGTATGAGATGGACGATCTGGAAATCGAAGAAGGAAAAGATTACTGTACCCTGGTAACCTGTACACCCTACGGAATCAATTCACACCGGCTGCTGGTCCGGGGCCACCGGATCGAAAACCAGGAGGAGGCACAGGCCATCCGTGTCACGGCGGATGCCATGCAAATCGAGCCGCTGCTGGTGGCACCCATTGTGGCGATTCCCATGCTCTTGATTCTGCTGGTGATTTTACTGCTGCCGAAAAAATCAAAGAAAGAAACCGAAGGTGACTCTGATGAAAATGAATAAACGGCTGATTTCCATTTGCCTGAGTTTATTGCTGGTTTTCATGCTTTTGCCTGTTTCCGCGCTTGCTGCGGGGCGTATTGACCTGGATCAGGATGTTGGTCTCACAATTACGTATCAGGATCACGGAACGCCGCTGTCCGGTGCAGTTTTCAACATCTATCTTGTTGCGACAGTGAATGCATACGGTGAACTGGAGACAACAGAGCAATTTAAGATTTTCAACGTGGATATCCCCGGGAAAGCCGACGATACCTGGAGGGCATTGGCTTCTACGCTGGAAGGATATGTCCTGCGGGATAACATCGCGGCTACCGACAGCGGCAAAACAGATCGGAACGGCCAAATAGCATTTCCAACAGGCGGAAAGCGGCTGACAGCAGGTTTATATTTGGTGCTTGGAGAACGCCATACACAAGACGGTTACCGCTATGATGCTACGCCGTTTATGGTGATGCTGCCCAGTCTGGACAAGGAGAACAATGTCTGGAGCTATGATGTGGCGGTCAGCCCGAAGTTTGACCGCTCCAAGATCCCGGGCAGCTCCGGCGACGATACCATCACCCGGAAGGTGCTGAAGGTCTGGGAGGATAAGGGGCAAGAAAAAGACCGCCCGGAGGAAGTCATTGTCCAACTTCTCCGCGACGGAAAGGTCTTTGATACGGTTACCCTGAACGCGGCAAATAACTGGCGATATACGTGGACAGCATTGGATAATGGATATAGCTGGACTGTTGTAGAGAAGGAAACTGACAACTACACTGTGGAGGTCACACAAGAAGACATCACTTTTGTGGTGAAGAACACCCACAATGAAGATATTCCAGACGAACCAACTACTCCAACAAAGCCGACGCTTTCCCAGACCGGCCAGCTTTGGTGGCCAGTGCCGGTGCTGATTGCTGCTGGTTTACTCTTTGTCGTGATCGGTCTTTTACGCCGTCGAGGTGCCGCAGATGAAAAATGAGAAGGAAAATAGCCGGAAACAAGAGGGGTTCCTCTGGATCGCACTTGGGCTGCTGCTGATTGCAGCAGCCCTTTTTATAACAGCTTTCAACCTGTACGATGAACTGCGGGCAGAGAAAGCATCCAGTCAGGCACTAAATTGTATTGAGGAGTACCTTGTGACCGAACCACCCGTAGAAATCCCCACAACCGCAACAGAAGAACCGGACCCTTTGTTGCGTGACGAGCGGACAGTTATCCCTGACTATGTTTTAGCTCCAAACATGGAAATGCCGGTGGAAAACATTAACGGGATTGATTTTATTGGTATTTTAAGAATCCCAGCCTTGGAGCTGGAATTGCCGGTTGTCAGCCAATGGAGCTATCCCAACCTGAAAACAGCTCCCTGCCGGTACAGCGGGTCGGCTTATCTGAACAATCTGATTATCTGCGGACATAACTACACTTCCCACTTCGGCAACCTAAAAAATCTGAATGAGGGCGATCTTGCCACCTTCACGGATATGGACGGAAATGTATTCACTTACAAAATGGTGGAACGGGAGACGTTGCTGCCAACCTCTATTGAAGCGATGGAAAGCGGAGATTGGGATTTGACCTTGTTCACTTGTACCGTGGGCGGGCAAAGCCGTGTGACGATCCGGTTTGAACGGGAGGAAGAATGAGTGAAGCCCAAAATTGGGATCGGCTTCCGTATTGGAAAGCTGACAGTATCGGAACCGACCGGGGAACGGAAAAACGGCTATATGGTCTGGAACTGCACTTGTGATTGCGGCGGGGCCGTCCAGTTGGACACCCGCACTCTGCAGCGGGGTACGGTTCGGGACTGCGGCTGTGAGACGAAGGTGAAGCCCGGTCAAAAGGACTTGACCGGGCAGAGATTTGGACGCCTGGTATGTTTGGAGCCAAGTCCCCATCGAAACAAACAGGGCGGAACACAATTGTAAGCCCTCCTTATTTCACAACCAAGAAGCAGATCAGCTCGAAATCATCCAGTCCAGACACCGCACTGAGCAGGGCGGTTGTTCCTCCGCTCTTGAACAGGCTGTCAATATCGTTTTCTTCTTTCACGTCGATAATAGAATTGATCGCCTCACTCAGCAGCTCAGAGACTTCGCCCATTTTGCGCCCATCATCGGTTTCGTCATTGAACCGCTTGCAAAGCTCCATGCACGGCTCGCTCTTGCCACGACAGAGCAAACGCATGGTGTCGAGCAGTTTTTTCGGATTGAGGTAATCGCAGACGATTTCGCCTTCTTCACTGATATAGACCATGTAAAATGGATGAATCCGGTTCCGGTTGTCAATGTTCACGCTGTCGTTGATGTTGCGGAGGACAAAGATCACACCGGCAGGAGAATCCTCTGTCTGCCCGACAACGGTATGCAGACCCTTTGGCGCGGTTTCGATGTCCTCGTGCTGCTTCATGTATTCCAGCAGATCGAGTCGGAACTCGTTTA
>OKVK01000011.1_pt1 | contig 148012 bp, 152 predicted proteins | sample 1604771 | NCBI WGS metagenome assembly OKVK01 (sample SAMN01760906, study PRJEB22395) | human gut metagenome | reverse complement strand
CCGCCGTATCGGCAGCAAGGAGGAGGAAGCCTTTTTCACCGGCGACGGCACCGGCAAGCCGCTGGGCGTACTGGCGGAAACGGGCGGCGCGGAAATCGGCGTGACAGCTAATGCGGCGGCCACCTTTACCGCCGATGAAATCTTTGACCTCTTCTATTCCCTGAAAGCGCCCTATCGCAGAAGCGCGGTTTTCGTTATGAACGACGCAACGGTGAAGGCGCTGCGCAAGCTCAAAGACAATAACGGCCAGTATCTGTGGCAGCCCTCTCTTACCGCTGGCGCGCCAGATACTCTGCTGAATCGTCCTGTCTACACCTCCGCCTTCATGCCCGTGCTGGAAGCGGGCGCGAAATCCATCCTGTTTGGCGACCTGTCCTATTACTGGGTAGCCGACCGTCAGGGCCGCTCCTTCCGCCGCCTCGGCGAGCTGTTCGCCCCGACCGGGCAGGTGGGCTTCCTCGCGACCCAGCGTGTGGACGGCAAGCTCATCCTGCCGGAGGCCGTGAAGGTCATGCAACAGAAATCCGCGTGAGAAAAGGAGACGGCGCGCCATGACGCTGCTTGAAAAAGTTAAAACGAACCTTATTTTACAGCATAGCCAAGATGACGCGCTTCTGCAATCGTTCATCGCCGCCGCTGTTTCCTACGCAGAGAGTTATCAGCATTTACCGGAGGGGCATTACCTCGATAGCCAGATGCCGCCCACCACCGAGCAGGCGGCTATCATGCTGGCGTCTCACTTTTATGAGTCACGGGACGGCAGCACAGGCGGCTTTTTCGCAGATAACATTCAAGCCGGGCAGCAGGTATGGAACACCGTCAACCTGCTGCTCCGGCTGGACCGACGGTGGAAGGTATGAGCTTTGGCAAAATGCGTGCGCTTGTTCAAATCCTCTCCACCGAAGCGGTCAAGGACAGCGAGGGCTTTTCCACCTCTCGGGATACGGTGCTGGCCGAGGTGCGGGCCTATCACGAGGCGCGGCATGTCAGCGAACGCTGGGCCAACCGGGCCGCCTTTTCCGAGGCCACGGATTTATTCCGGTTCCGGGCGATCCCCGGCGTGGAGATCACAACGAAGCTGTTTCTGCATTGTGAGGGCTGCCGGTATGACATTACCAGCGTGGAGGACGTAAAGGGGCGCGGTATGTATGTGGAGGTCTTGGCAAAGAAGGTGGTGGCGACGAATGGCTAAGGCGAGTTTCAAAATGCCGGATGAGTTTCTTCTGCGCCTCTCTCGTCTGGGGGAGAAAACCGACGAGATCATCCCAAAGGTACTGGAAGCGGGCGCTGGTGTGGTGGAAGAAAAGGTGCGCTCCAACCTGCGCGCCGTAATTGACCGGGATACCAAGGAACCGTCCCAATCTACCGGCGAGCTGCTGTCCTCCCTCGGCGTATCTCCGGCGAAGCTCGACCGGGACGGCAATTACAATGTTAAGGTAGGCTTTGCGGAGCCGCGCTCGAGCGGGAAAAGCAACGCCATGATCGCAAACATACTGGAATACGGCAAAAGCGGCCAGCCGCCAAAGCCGTTTCTGAAACCGGCGAAATCGGCGGCCCGCGCGCCCTGTGTGGAAGCTATGATAAACGCCTTTGAACGGGAGGTGGAAAAGCTGTGAGCCTGCTCGAAGAATTGAACGGATGCCTTGGAGAGCTGGGAATCTCCATAGAGACCGGCGTTTTCAGCGATACGCCACCGGAGGAGTACCTGGTAATCACGCCGCTAGCGGACAGCTTCGCCCTTCCTGCGGACAATACGCCGCTTTATGAAATACAAGAGGCGCGGCTTTCCTTCTTCAAAAAGAGCGGCTATACCAAACAAAAAAACCGAATCGTCCGCGCCCTCTTGGACGCGGAGATCACCATACCCGACCGCCGGTACATCGGGCATGAGGACGACACCGGCTACCACCATTACGCCATTGACGTGGCGAAATATTACCCATTAAAGGAGGAATGAAGATGGCGACCATCGGCTTGGATAAGCTGTTTTACGCTCCGATCACGGAGGAAGAAAACGGCGACGAAACCTACGGCTCCCCGGTCATGCTGGCGAAAGCCATGACGGCGGAGCTTTCGATTGAACTCAACGAGGCCATATTGTACGCGGACGACGGGCCGTCCGAGATCGTGAAGGAGTTTAAGAACGGCGCCCTGTCCCTCGGCGTGGACGATATTGGTGTGGCCGCTGCGCGGGCGCTGACCGGCGCACAGGTGGATGATAACGGCGTTCTGATCTCCGCTAGCGAGAACGACGGCTCGCCCGTGGCCGTGGGCTTCCGCGCCTGCAAAGCAAACGGCGCATACCGGTATTTCTGGCTGTACCGGGTCAAATTCGCGGTGCCAGCCACCAACCTCGCCACCAAGGGCGACAGCATCACCTTCTCTACCCCTACTATCGAAGGCACGGTCATGCGCCGCAACAAGCTGGACGGCAAGGGCCAGCACCCGTGGAAGGCTGAGGTCAACGAGGACGATACGAGTGTGGCAGCGGCGACTATTTCCGGCTGGTATAACGCCGTATATGAGCCTGTGTTCGAACCCGCGCCGGAACCCGGCGCATAAGGAGGATACCCATGCAAGAGGAAAGAAGCGCCGCCATTGAGATCGGCGGAAAACCATATGAGATGTTGCTCACCACTCGCGCCACCAAAGAGATCGCCGGGCGATACGGCGGCCTTGAAAAGTTGGGCGATAAGCTCCTGAAATCCGAGAACTTCGAGATGGCGCTCGACGAAGTGGTGTGGCTCATTACCCTGCTTTGCAATCAAAGCATCCTCGTCCACAACCTGCAAAATCCGGAGGATAAGCGGGAACCCCTCACAACGGAGGCCGTGGAGCTTTTGACCTCGCCCCTCGAGCTTGCGGAATATAAGACTGCCATTATGGAGGCTATGTTCCGTGGCACGCGCCGGTATGTGGAAAGCGAGAACGAACCCGAAAAAAACGCCCCAGCCGGGTAAGCGATGAAGAACGCTTTGCCCGGCTGATCTTCTACGGCGTAACGCTGCTCGGGCGGCCCGAAGCCGAGGTCTGGCTTATGCCCTTCGGCCACTTGCTGGATCAATGGGAGATTTACAAACAGTTCCACAACATGGCGCGACCCAAACGCGAGTTGTTCATTGAAGATGTAATTCCAGTGGGAATTTAAGAGTAAGCGCCTTGGGGCGCTTTTTTGCTGCCGGAAGGAGGTGGTGTTCCGTGGCGGACAACTTTGGCTTGAAAATCGGCGTCGAGGGCGAAAAGGAGTTCAAACAGGCGCTATCGGACATCAACCGGCAGTTCAAGGTGCTTGGGAGCGAGATGAACCTTGTGACCTCGCAATTCGATAAGCAGGATAAATCCGTGGAGGCGTTGGCCGCCCGCAACGGCGTACTTTCCAAGGAGATCGAGGCGCAAAAGGGGAAAATCGACACACTCAAGGCGGCGTTGGACAATGCCGCTTCTTCGTTTGGCGAAACGGACAAACGCACCCTCGCGTGGCAGACCCAGCTCAACAACGCCCAAGCCGAACTCAACAAAATGGAGCGCGAGCTTTCGGAGAATAACCGGGCGCTGGACGAGGCGGCAAAAGGCTTTGACGACGCGGAAAAGCAAGCGGACGAGTTTGGCGTCGGGGTGGAGAAATCCGCCAAAGAAGCGGACAACGCCGGGGGCAAGTTTGAAAAGCTCGGCTCTATCGTCAAGGGCGTGGGCGCGGCTATGACCACCGCTTTTGCCGCCGTGGGAGCCGCGACGATCGCTGCCGCCAAGGCCCTCACGGATATGACCGTGGGCGCGGCGGCATACGCGGACGAAATCCTCACCGCATCCACCGTCACCGGCATGAGCACCGAAAGCCTGCAAGCATATAAATACGCCGCCGAGCTGGTGGACGTACCATTGGAAACGCTCACCAAGAGCATGGCGAAAAACGTGAAATCCATGTCCACGGCCCAATCCGGCACCGGCGCTATGGCAGAGGCCTACGCCAAGCTGGGCGTGGCCGTCACCGACTCCAACGGACAGCTTCGGGACAGCGAGACGGTCTATTGGGAGGCTATCGACGCGCTGGGAAATGTGGCGAACGAAACCGAACGGGACGCTATCGCTATGCAGCTTTTCGGCAAGAGCGCGCAGGAACTCAATCCCCTGATCGCGCAGGGCAGTGCAGGCATCGCCGCGCTCACCGAGGAAGCCAAGCACATGGGCGCGGTCATGTCGGACGAGCAGCTTGCCGACCTCGGCGCGTTTGACGACAGCATCCAGCGGCTCAAGGCCGGGAGTGCGGCGGCGAAGAACGCGCTGGGTCTGCTGCTGCTTCCCCAGCTGCAAGCGTTGGCAACGGATGGCGTTTCACTCCTTGGCGATTTCACAAAAGGCATGTTAGACGCGGGCGGCGATTGGTCGAAAATCAGCGAGGTCATCGGCAACGCTGTTGGTGGTATAGCGGATCTGCTGCTCTCCAACCTTCCGAAAATCGTGGAGGCCGGCACAAATATCGTGCTGTCGCTGGTGCGGGCTGTGTCCGAGAATACTATCGTGTTGGTCGAGGCGGCTGGGCGTATGCTCTCCACCCTGATCGACGGCTTTATCAAAGCATTGCCGAAGATCACCGAGGGCGCGGTCAAGCTGGTTACAACACTGGTCAAAGGCATTGCCGAAAACCTGCCCAAACTCGTTGAGGCCGCCATTCAGATGATCGCCACGCTGGCGCGGGGCATTGCCGAGGCGCTGCCCGAACTGATCCCCGCCGTGGTGGAGGCGGTCACGACCGTTGTGCAGACCTTGGCCGACAATCTGCCGCTGCTCCTCGAAGCCGGCTTGCAGCTGCTTATGGGTTTGGTGCAGGGTATCCTTGAAGCGATCCCCCAGATGGTCGAGGCGCTGCCCGCCATCATCACCGCCATTGTGGAGTTTATCGTTGGTGCGATTCCCCAGATCATCGAGGCGGGTATCCAGCTTTTGACCTCTCTGGTGGAAGCCCTGCCCGATATTATCACGGCCATCGTGGAGGCAATCCCACAGATCATTGACGGCATCGTCACCGCGCTCATGGAGTCCATTCCCTTGATCATGCAGACGGGCATCGACCTCTTGGTGGCGCTCATTCAGGCGCTTCCGGACATTATTGTCACTATCGTGGAGGCAATCCCACAAATCATCACTGGCATTGTTGATGCCCTGATTGGGAACATCGACAAGATCATTATGGCCGGTGTACAGCTGTTTGTGTCGCTAATCGAGAACCTTCCCACCATTATTGTGGAAATCGTCAAAGCCGTGCCGCAGATCATCGCGGGTATCGTGGAGGCATTCGGAAACCTGCTCTATAAGATTGTGGAAGTGGGCGCGAGCTTGGTCAAGGGCCTGTGGGAAGGCATTCAAAGCATGATCTCCTGGCTTTGGAACAAGGTCAGCGGCTGGGTGAGCGGGCTTGTGAACGACATCAAGGGCGCGCTGGGTATCCATAGCCCCTCCACGGTTTTTGCCGGTATCGGTGAGAACATGGGCCTCGGCCTTGGCAGGGGCTTTGTGGAGGCCATGCACGGTGTGGAACGGGATATGCGGCGGGCGATCCCCACGGACTTTGACGTGGATGCCAGTGTCGGCGGAGCATTCGCGGGCGTTGGCAGCGCTGCAGGCCCGGCCCGCGCCTTCAACGTTACCATCCCGCTCACGCTCGACGGCGCGACGCTGGGGCGTATCCTCGCGGAGATTCAATGGACGCAGCAGGCCGTGTATGTGCGCAATTTGGGGACGGTCTGAGAAAGGAGGGCATATGCCGATTGAGATTTATAGCGGCGAAACACTTGTAACTACCCTGCCGGGCGTCCTGACCGCCTCCATCTGTGAAAAGCTGGATGGCACCCTCACCTTTGATTTTACGGCGCTGCAAAAAGGCGCTGTTCCCATCTTGCCCGGCATGATCGCCAAGCACGACGGCCAGTATTACAGCATAGTCCGGGTCAAGCGCGGATTTACCGGTGGCATGGAGAGCAGCGCCGTATCCTGCGAGCACATCTCGTATATCCTCAACAATGCCGCATACAACCTCGTGACCTTCGTATTCGAGGGGTATCCGCAGGCCGGGCTAGCCCGACTGTTGCAAGATACGCCCTTTACGGCGGGGGTCGTGGAGCCGACCGCTATGGTGGAGTGCGCTTTTACGGATAAAAGCCCCCTCAATCGCCGCAGCGCGCTCATGCGTTTCGCAGACGCTTGCGGCGGCGAGCTGGAGTACGACGGGTACGCGATCCACATCCGCACCCATCGCGGAAGCGCCGCCCGTAAAACGCTCATGGACGGGAAAAACGTTACCAGCCTTTCCGCCACCTTCGATTCCCGCAAAGGGACACAGGCATATGAAATCCGGTTGCATAAGCTGGTGGCGCTTTCAGTGGGCGACGAGGTCAACATCACCTACCGGCCCCTGTCCATCCATGTGGATACCCGCATTGTGGGGCTGACCTACGATCCCTTTGACCGCCACACCGTGCGCATGGAGGTCGGGGACTATATACCAAATCTGCTGGCCGCGCAAACGGAGCGATTGGAGGGCATTGTACAGACATTCACGGCGGCAAATGGGCGATTGGAATCGAAAATAACCGATGCCGAGGGCGCGATCTCCCTCTTGCAGCAAAACATCTCTGGCATCTCTACTCGGATACAGGACGCCGAGGGAAGTATCTCCACACTCTCGCAAACGGTCGACGGTTTTAATGCGCGCATAGAGACCGCCGAAGGGGCTGTTGCCGCTATGCGGCTCTCCGTAGACGGGTTCAGCACGCGCCTGTCCGACACGGAGGGCAACGTCTCCCAGCTTACGCAGACGGTGAATGGATTCAATACGCGCATTGAGGGCGTGGAGGGCGGCGTCTCATCTATTGAACAGGGTTTGCAAAGTGTTATTACCCGTGTGGAAAATGCCGAAGGGGACATTTCCACCGTGGAGCAGATGGCGGATAAGATCAGCTGGATCGTCGCGTCCGGGACTTCGTCGAGCAGTTTTACCCTGACGAGCAAAATGATCTCGCTGGTATCCGCGGGCATAAACATCACGGGCTACGTCACGATCAACGCCCTCAAGACCGCTGGGCAGACCGTCATCAACGGCGGCAACATTACCACCGGCAGCATAAAAGCGGAGCGGATCGCGAGCGGTACGCTCACGAGCATGACGATCTCCAACGCCAACATCAAGATGGACGGCTCGAGCATTACATTCCTTAACGCGAACGGAGCGATCAAGCGCGGCACGAGCGGGAGCCTGCAAAACATCCTTTCGTTCACTTCCCAGGCTATGGTGATCGGGGCATACTCCGGCAACGCGGTAAACACGCTGTCCATCCCCATGCAGACGATCACGCTCGGATACAGCGCGTCATATACCACGCTGACGTTTTCGGCAAACACCACAAACTCCGGTACGTTTAAATGCACGGGCGCGGCGACATTCAGCGGGAGCGTGTCCCACGCGAGTACCTCGTCGTTTACCGGCGCCGCTACGTTCAACGGTACGGCCACATTCGCTTCCACCTGTACGCATAACGGAACAACCAACCTAAAAGCAACCTCTATCAGCGGTGCACTGACTTGCTCAAGCACGGCGACCTTCTCCGGGGCAACACGATTTACGAGCAGCATTGGCTTTTATGGCGCTTCGGCGGTTTCCAAAGTTTCCGTCGCGACCTGCTCTGCCGCCAATATTTCCACAGTCTATTCAAAGTTGAATGAGCTGATCAACCGCCTCAAAACGATGGGGCTGGTTTAACAGCCGGAAAGGAAAGCGATATGAAGCTATTGACCATTCTCAACGCCGTGCCCGCGTTGCATCGCCTATGTGCAGAACCCATCGATATGCGGGCCGCCTACGCGATCCATAAGCGCCTGCCGGAGCTTGACCGCTGCATTGATTTCTTCAATGCCGAGCGGGAGAAGATCCTCCAGGAGCATAAGGGCGAGGAGGCGGAAGCAAAGCTCCGGGCGCTGCTGAACTTTGAAGCGGACTATCACGCGGAGCCGATCCCCCTGCGGGTCAAGGAGGGCGCGCGTCTGTGTGTGAATGACATTTCCCTGTTGCAGGGCTTCATTACATTTGAGGAGGACTGAAAACATGAAAGAAATCTGGAATTGGATTCAGGTGGCGCTCACCGCCGCAGGCGGCGCGCTGGGCTGGTTTATCGGCGAGATGGACGGTTTTCTGTATGCCCTGATTGCCTTTGTGGTGGTGGATTACATCACCGGCATACTGTGCGCGATTCTTGACAAGAAGCTGTCCAGCAATGTGGGCTTCAAAGGCATCTTTAAGAAGCTGCTCATTTTTGCCATGGTGGGCGTGGGCCATGTGGTAGACGCGCAGTTGGTCGGCGACAGCAGCGTCCTTCGCACGGCCATCATCTTCTTCTATATCTCTAACGAGGGCGTGAGCCTGTTGGAGAACGCGGGGCATGTGGGGCTTCCCATCCCGCAAAAGCTCAAGGATGTGCTGGCGCAGCTCCATGACCGGGCGGGGGAGGGAAAAGATGGGAAATCTGAGTGATTTTATCCTGTACATGAACGAGCAGACGTCGAACCACAGCATCTATGTTTGGGGCGCGCAGGGACAGAAGGGAGCGGACATTACGGAAGCGTGGATCCGGAAATGTGAGACGAGCGATAAAAATGCCGAGCGGGCGATCGCGTACTGGAAGAAGCAATGCGAAGCCGGGTACGGCGGCGTGCTCCGTGCGTTCGATTGTTCCGGCCTTGGCGTGTATTTCCTGCTGGATCGCGGACTTATCCGCTCGGACATGACAGCGCATGGCCTTATGCGCAACTGCTTGCGCATCCCCAAGCGGGAGCTGCGGACCGGCGATTTCGTGTTCCAGGTCAACTTATTGGGCAAGGCTTCGCATATCGGGTACGTGGTGGATCGCGTGCGGACCGTGATCGAAGCGAGGGGGCGCGACTACGGCGTTGTAAAGGGCGGACTTGACGGCCGGTGGAACGCATATGGCAGGCCCCCTTACTGGACGGACGATGAAGTTACACGGTTGGAGGGCGCCGGACAGCACGATTTTACGTTTACGCGTGTGCTGAAATACGGCGTGCGCGGTGAGGACGTATGCGCGCTGAAGCGGCTTCTGCTCGCGGCGGGGTTCGGAGGTTTGACGCTCTCAAACCAGAACTTCCTTAGCGCGACCCGAAACACAGTGAAACGCTATCAGCAAGCGCATGGGCTTGTCGTGGACGGAAAGGCCGGCCGGGAGACGATCGCCTCGCTTGGCGGGGTGTGGAACGGCTGATACGGAGGCGGAAATGCTGCGCGAACAGAAAGAAGGTATCCTTCAGATGCGGACCGGTGGGCAAGGATACGCCGAGATCGCGGAAGCGTTGGCGCTTCCGGTAAATACGGTGAAGTCGTATTGCAGGCGGAGCGGGTTGACGGACAGCGCGCTGAAAAATGGAGGCGTCTGCAAACATTGCGGGCGGCCGATCGGCGGCGCGAAGAAAAGCAAACCGAAGAAGTTTTGTTCCGACGCGTGCAGGATGGCATGGTGGGCGGGACATCGGGACCAGATGACAAAAAACGCGGTGTATCTTCTGTCCTGTACCTATTGCGGAAAGGCATTCGAGAGTTATGGAAACAAGAAGCGGAAATATTGCTCTCACCGCTGTTATATCGCGGACCGGTTCGGGGGGAACGGGGAAGCGTGACGTTTGTTTTTCAAGCGTCGCGGGATACTGCGCGGCGATGGCGTTGGCGAGGCAAATGCTGCAACAAAGGCTGATCGATCAGGAGGAGTACCGAAAGATCGGCGTGGTTATAGGCGAACGGCACGGGCTGCCCGTCCGCTCTATATTTGGCGATACCGCTTGATAATCTGGATATTTCGAGGTAATATGTCACACACCAAAGAAGAATTGGATGGTGAGCTCATATGGAGCGCGTTGTAACGCGCGTTGCGGCGCCGCCGAAACTGCCTGTGAAGCAACGTGTCGCCGCATATGCGAGGGTATCCTCCGGCAAGGACGCGATGCTGCATTCCCTGTCCGCGCAGGTGAGTTATTACAGCAATTACATTCAGCGGCATGCGGGATGGGAGTATGTGGGCGTGTATGCGGACGAAGCGAAAACGGGGACAAAGGATAAACGGGAAAATTTCCAGCGCATGCTTTCGGACTGCAGGGCGGGGAAAATCGACCTTGTGATCACGAAATCCATCTCCCGTTTCGCACGAAACACAGTCACGCTGCTTGAGACCGTGTGGGAGTTGAAACGGCTCGGCGTCGACGTTTATTTCGAGGAACAGAACATTCACGGCATTTCCGGGGATGGCGAGCTCATGCTTACCATCCTCGCTTCCTATGCGCAGGAAGAAAGCCTGTCCGCCAGCGAAAACCAGAAATGGCGGGTGCGGCGGAACTTCGAGGACGGAAAGCCATGGAACTGCACACTGTTGGGCTACCGGAACCGGGATGGCGAACTCGTTGTTATTCCGGAAGAAGCGGCGATCGTCAAGCGCATCTTTTCGGAGTACTTGGCGGGCAAAGGAATCGAAACGATCGCGCGGGAGTTAAACGCAGACCGTGTGGCGACGCGGACCGGGGAGAGCTGGTACAAAAGCGGCGTGATGGGAGTGCTGCGCAATTACGCGTATACGGGGAATCTCCTTTTACAAAAGACCTATACCGAAGATCCTATTACAAAGCGCAAACGCCTGAACCGGGGCGAACTGCCGAAGTTCCTCGCAAGCAATACACACGATCCGATCATCCCGATCGCCCAATACGAGGCGGTGCAGCGCGAGATTGCGTCCCGAGCAAAGAAGTACACACGCCCGTTTACAGGCGTCAACTCGTATCCATTCACCAGGATGCTTGTTTGCGGGAAATGCGGCAAGCCCTATCGAAGGAAGACGACGGGAGCGGGAGCGGTTTGGATCTGTTCTACGTACAACACGCTGGGCAAAGCGGCCTGCGCTTCGAAACGGGTCCCGGAAGCGGCGCTTGAGGCTGCCGCGGCCGCTGCCATGGGTACGCCCGATTTTGATGCGGCGGAATTTCGCGCCAGTGTGCAAAGCGTCGTTGTTGAAGGGAATAACCGTTTGACGTTCCATTTTAAGGACAGCAAGCCGGTAGCGCAAACATGGCGGGACCGCTCCCGCAGCGAGAGCTGGACGGAAGAAATGCGGGAAGCTGCGCGGGAATATGCGAAGATGCGAAGGAGGGGGGCATATGGAACAGGCGAAGCGGAGCGTCCGGGTCATTCCGCCGACGATTGATCCAAAGGCGCGGTTTTTGACCGCTGCGCCTACCGCGAAGCGGCGCGTCGCGGGGTATGCCCGCGTATCTACCAGCAGCGAAGAACAGCTCACCAGCTATGAAGCACAGGTGGATTACTACACGCGTTTCATCCAAGCACGGGCGGATTGGGAATTCGTAAAAGTGTACACGGACGAGGGGATATCGGCTGTGAACACGCGCGGACGCGACGGATTCAATCGGATGCTTCAGGACGCGCTCGCTGGAAAAATCGATCTGATCATAACCAAATCCGTCAGCCGCTTCGCGCGGAACACGGTCGATAGCCTTACGGCGGTCCGCAAGCTCAAAGAAAAATGCGTCGAGGTATATTTTGAGAAAGAAAACATTTATACGCTCGACAGCAAAGGTGAACTCCTGATCACCATAATGTCCTCGCTCGCGCAGGAGGAGAGCCGCTCGATCTCGGAGAACGTGACTTGGGGACAGCGCAAGCGCTTTGCGGACGGCAAGGTGAGCATGCCGTACAAGCGTTTTCTCGGCTATGACAAAGGCGCGGACGGCCTGCCCATGATCAACGAAAAGGAAGCGGAGGTTGTGCGCAGGATCTACCGGCTTTATCTGGAGGGTAAGACCGCTTCCGGGATATGCGGAGAATTGGAGGCGGCGGGCATACCGACGCCCGCGGGCAAACAAAAATGGAGCCAAACGACAGTCAATAGCATTTTGCGAAACGAAAAATACAAAGGAGACGCGCTCCTGCAAAAACGGTTCACTGTTGATTTCCTGGAAAAGAAGATGAAACCCAACGAAGGGGAAGTGCCGCAGTACTACGTGGAAAATAGCCATCCGGCCATTATCTCCGCCGAGGAGTTTGATCTGGTACAGCGGGAGATCGAACGTCGGAAACGGTTCGGGCGTTCTTACAGCGGGAGCAGCGCGCTCGCGTCTAAGTTGATCTGCGTGGACTGCGGCGGGTTCTACGGACAGAAAGTGTGGCACTCCACCGACCGATACCGGCGGGTCGTTTACCAGTGCAACGCCAAGTTCAAAAACGAAAGGAGGTGCTCGACGCCACATCTCGAAGAGACGCGAGTTCAAGCGATGTTTCTAAAAGCCTATGATACGCTGATGGGAGACCGGGAGAGCGTGATTGCGGATTGCGAAGCGATGCGCGCGATGCTTTGCGATTGCAGGGAACTTGAAACGGAGATAAGGGACTTGGACGCGGCCGCCGCCGGGATCGCCGGGCAGATCCAGCTATGCATATCTAAAAACGCAGCTTCCGCACAGGATCAGGAGGAGTATGCGCGCGGATACAACGCGCTGGCCGCAAGGTATGAGGAAACCATGAAACGGCGGGATTCCGCAATGGCGAAAAGGGCGAAGCTGCGGGAACGGGACGAGGCGTTGCGGCTTTTCCTGGAAGCAGTCCGTCAACAGCCGTTGATCCTGCAACGGTGGGATGAGCGGGTCTGGAACACGCTTCTGGAAAGCGGCACGGTGTGCCGGGACGGAAGCATCCGCTTCTTATTCCGGAACGGCGTTTTGATCGAGGTTCCGGCGCCGGGCGCGCGGTGAGGGAGGCGCTTTCCTACCTTTTCACGATTTCCATACTTTTTCACGTTTCTTCCGCTTGGGTGCACTTTTTCACGGTTCTCCCTGCAAGCCGGGCAGAGCATGCCGGATTTGGCCGGAATCACGCATATATAGCGTGCAGCCATATGGCAGAAACCACAAAAAGTCCCCTGATTTAGGGACTTTTTTGCAATCAAAAAGACGCTGACCTTGTATCAAGATTAGCGTCGGATTATGGTGCGGCTGGGGGGATTTGAACCCCCAAGCTTTCGCCGACGGATTTTAAGTCCGTTGTGTATGCCGTTCCACCACAGCCGCATCTCATTTATTATAACGGCAGAACGGGGTGCAGTCAACCGAAAACAGGCGCCTTCACTTACATTTACATGAGCGGCGCAAAGATGCGCAGTATGTCCTGAAAAAGCCGCTTGGGTGTGCTTACGGCACAGGACTGCGGCGTAATGCGAACGCATTCGGAAAGCACGCGGAGAAAGTCGTCTCGCACAGCGGCAACCACGCTGCCGCCATAGACGGCAACGCCGCATTCATAATGCAGGTACAGGCTGCGGTAATCGAGGTTCACCGTGCCGACCGTCGCTACGCGATCGTCGGAAACAAAGGTTTTTGCGTGATTGAAGCCGTCCTTGTATTCGTAAATCTTTACGCCCGCTTTGATAAGCTCCCGGTAATAGGAACGCGTTGTAATATGCACAAGACGTTTATCCCAGCGCTGCGGCGTTAGAATGCGCACGTCCACACCGCTTTTGGCAGCGAGGGTCAAGGCAGAGATCATCGTATCATCAATGATAAGGTATGGCGTGCTGATATATACATAATCCCGCGCGTTTTGGATGATCTGCATATAAACATGTTCACTCACATTTTCATTGTCCAGGGGATTGTCCGCATAGGGCTGCACGAAGGTCCCCGCTTCATAAGAAGGTGAAAAAGGGGATGGAGCGGGGCGATAGGCAAAGCAGTCCTCATCGGAGCTGGAGGCGAAGCGCCAAAGTTCAAGGAAAATAAGCGTAAGGCTCCAGGCTGCATCGCCGGAAAGGCGAATTGCAGCATCGCGCCAACGGCCATGCTTGTCGTATGCATTGATGTATTCATCGGCCAGGTTTGCGCCGCCGGTGAAAGCCACCTTACCGTCAATGGAAGCGATCTTCCGGTGATCCCGGTTGTTTTGCAGTACGGAAAGCACCGGCGTAAAAGGGCTGAACACCTGGCACTTGATTCCCATGGATTCAAGATATTTGGGATATTCTTTCGGGAGCGTGAGAAAACAGCCCATGTCGTCAAACATCAGGCGCACATCGAGTCCTGCTTCCGCCTTCTTGCGGAGTACTTCCAAAATGGAGTTCCACATGACGCCTTCTTCAATGATGAAGAATTCAAGGAAAATATAGCGTTCCGCCTGTTGCAAGTCTGCAAGAAGTGCGTCGTAAAAGCTTTCCCCGGAGGGATAGTAAACGGCAGCGGTGTTTTGATAGATCGGAAACCCGGCAAAAGACTGCAAATAACGTTGCTGCGTGGCGCAGGCAGGATAGGCGTGCGCAGCTGTTGAGAGAAGCTGCGCATCCTTTTCAAAACGCCCTGTAGCCTCGGCCCGTGCCTTGCAAAGGCGCCTGCGGACATAGGCGCCGCTTGCCTGACGCGTGGCAAGCAAATAAAGCAAGCCGCCAAATACAGGGAAAATCAGCACTGTAAACAACCAAGTCATTTTGAAGCCGGGTTTGCCGCGCTCATTGATTACATGGATGCCGACACAGATGCTGATTGCAGAAAGAAAGAAGGGAATCCATTTGGATGCGGCTGTGCTCGAAGCGATGAACAGGAGCAGAAGCGCAAGCTGAACGATCAAAAGCACAGCAACGATGAAGCGCCGCGCCATAGCCTTGCGGATCCATTTATGCTTTTTCATTTGTGCCGCTCGTTCCTTTCTTTGTTGCTCAGACAAGGCGCTGAACGCCGATGCCGATCAGCCCGGGGCCGGTATGCACGCCAAGCGCAGGGCTTACCTGCGTGCGAACGTAAGAGCGTGCGGAGTGAATCAGCCCGGCAAGCTGGGCCTCCACGTGCGCAGCAAGCTCCGGAACGCCTCCATGTGCAATTGCAAGATGGTAGGCATGCCCCTTGGCATAGTCGGCCGCATTTTGCAGCGCAGCAGCCAAGGCGCGAACCGCTCCGCGCGCTTTCTGTACGGTGTAATATACGCCCTCCTCGTTGCAGGAGATGATGGGGCGCACATCCAGAAGCGATCCTACCGTTGCCGTGACGCGGCCGATGCGGCCGCCTTTTGCAAGGTATTCCAACGTGGGCAGGCAGAAGAATACTTTGGTGCTTTTCACAAGGCAGCAGAGCGCAGCTTCGATCTCATCTGCAGAAGCCCCCGCATCGATCATCTCAGCGGCACGCATTACGGTAAAGCCCGCGCCGATACCGATATTCTTTGTGTCAATCAGGCGGCAATCCAGTTCCGGAACGTCATGCGAGGTGAGACGCATTAAGTTGAATGTGCCGCTGAGGGCACTTGAAATAGTGATGATAAAGAGCGTTTCGACTCCGGATTCCCTGATCTCCTGAAGCGTATAAAGAATCGCTTCGGCCGAAGGCAGGGAGGTTTTGGGGATTTCGCGAGGAAGGCGATTGTAAACCTCCTCCGGCGTGATGGACACACCATCGAGGTAAAGCCCATCGGAAAATTGTATGGACAGCGGCAGTGTAAAAATGCCGTGTGCTTTGGAAAATTCCTCTGGAACATCCGTGCCGGAATCGGTTAAAATGGCGATTTTATGTTGGTTCATGGCGATCCTTCCTGCCCGACCACGCGGGAACTGGTTAATAAACAATCTTATTATAAAGTGTTTTGCACGTTTAAACAACCAATCCCGGAAAAAGTTGCAAAGGATTCGCATTCTTGTCGATACGCACAGCGCTTCATCGAATGACTGCGGGAACCAAAATTGATTTTGTGTTGTGCACCGGATATCTTTGGATGTATACTTATGCTTGAGTGAAAGAGGACGGCGCCCGCATCGATGCGCCGTCTCAAACGTACACAAAGGAGCAAACTATGGAAATCAGCATTGTGAAAACCAAGCAGCCCAAAACCAAGCCGAATCCTGCGACGCTTTCATTCGGCACGGTCTTTTCGGACCATATGTTTTTAATGGAGTACGATGGTGCAGAAGGATGGCATGACGCGCGCATCGTCCCATATGCGCCGATCCCGCTGTCCCCTGCAGCCGCTGTGTTCCATTACGGCGCGGAGGTGTTTGAAGGCCTCAAAGCATACCGCACGCCGGATGGCAGCGTGCAGATGTTCCGGCCGATGGAAAACCTAAAACGCATGAGCGATTCTGCGGAGCGCATTACATTGCCGCAGTTTGACCGTGATTTTGTGCTGGAAGCCATGCGCAGGCTTGTGGACATTGACCGCGATTGGGTGCCCGACGCGCCCGGCACGTCGCTTTATATCCGGCCGTTCCTGTTCGCAACGGATCCCGACCTTTCGCTGCACGGCATTTCCCATGCGGTGTTCTGCATCATTACCTCGCCTGTAGGCAGCTATTATAAAGAAGGTATCAATCCCGTCCGCATCATGATCGAAACCGAAGATGTGCGCGCGGTGCGCGGCGGAACGGGCTATGCAAAATGCGGCGGAAACTACGCAGCAGCCAACCGGGCGGGCACACGCGCTGAAAAGCTTGGATTTTCCCAGGTGCTGTGGCTGGATGGCGTGGAACGCAAATACATCGAAGAAGTGGGCAGCATGAACGTGATGTTCAAAATTGCAGGCACGGTCGTAACGCCGAAGCTCACAGGCTCTGTGTTGCCGGGCATCACGCGCAAAAGCTGCATTGCACTGCTGAAAGAATGGGGCGTCCCGGTAGAAGAAAGGCTGCTCAGCGTGGATGAGCTTGTGGCAGCCATGCGCGCAGGAACTTTGGAGGAAGCTTTTGGCTGCGGTACGGCGGCAGTGGTTTCGCCCATTGGAGAATTGCATTACGGCGATGTGAGCGTCACGGTTAACGGCGGTGCAGTCGGTTCGCTTACGCAGCGGCTGTATGATGAGATCACAGGCATCCAATCCGGCAAAGTTGCGGATACGCACGGATGGGTATATCGCGTGTAGTTTAAAACGGGGCCGGCGCTGAGATTTCGAACAGCGCCGGCCTTTCTCAAATGATGGCTTTTTGTATAACGTTTTAAATTCTAATGAATGGCTGCCCAATTTGCCTCAAGGCAGCGCTGCTGCGGCAATTTAACGGTAGCCTGCAGGAGAGAGGGGGATCATATGCAGCTTGCGATCGGTATTGTCGCCGCCCTTCTTGCCGGGTGGTTTTTTGGCTGCATCATTACGTATAAGGTAGGAAATCGCATCCTTGTTGAGGGTATGGGGATTAAGAGCGCTGAATTTATCATGTTGGTGCTTTATGGCGCGGGAGTGGCGGCCTATTTTTGCTGCAGGCCGGTTGGACGATGGATCCTGCTCGGGGTGCTCCTGTTTTGGGCCGTTGTGCAATTCTTTTGCCATTGGTATTATTTTATCTTTGGTGCATCGGAAAAAAAGCTGCAAAGCTATCATGAATGCTTTCGGGATACGGTTGCACTCTTTCCCAAAAATAAAACGAGAATTGTGCCTGACTTATACCACGTCATTCTTCACCTGCTGATCATTTGCGAACTGGGGCTTCTGATCGCAGAACTTTGCAAAAGCTGAGTCCATGCAAAATACCTCTGCGGGTTAAATCAGATAGGACTGCATCTCCTCGGCCACAACTGCATCCGGAAACTGCCGGCGCGCTTCTTCAAGCAGCTGCACTTCATCGCAGCCGCCGCCCCATAAATGCGTGCAGACAAGCTTTTTTACGGCAGCTTCCTTTGCAATGCGCCCTGCTTCTGCAGCCGTCAGGTGCGCCGCAACACCGCCGATGCGGTCGGCTTCGCTGAAGCATGCGTCCGCAAGCAAAAGGTCGGCTCCGGCACAGAGGGCCGGCAGGTCATCCCGCCAGCCGGTATCGCCGGTGTAGAACATGCGCCTGCCGCCATGCTCAATGGAGAAAGCATAAGTGGGCACGGGATGCGTCATGCGATGCAGCGAGATGGAGATGTCCCCGATGCGCGCGCGCAGTTTATCGCGCGCAGCCGTTATGTCATACACACCCGAGCCGGTAAGGAGACGGTATTCTTCTTCCGGAGTATCCGGGGCAATGACGGCGAGCGGCATGGGAACATCCTGACCGCGCGCGTTATACTGCTGCAAGGCGTAGCGCAGGATAAGAAGATCCGCCATATGATCGCTGTGCAGATGTGAGATGAGCACGGCATCAATATGAAGCGCGGGCACAAGGCGCAGCAGGCGGGAAAGCGTGCCGCTCCCAAGGTCGAGCAGCAGCCGGCGCCGCCCGCACTCAAGAAGATATCCTGAGCAGGCGCCGCCCGGATGGGGGAAGGGGCCGTATTTTCCAAGAACAGTCAGCTTCATGGCATTCGATCACGCTCCATTTGAGGGATGATGGTATAGGGATAATCTTCTCCGAAAACCGCTTGAATATCCGTTGCTGAAATGATACCATATCCCGGATGGGATTTGCACGAAAAAGCAGAGAAATCCTTGTTGACAGGCTTGTTTCCCGTGTGTTACAATGCTTTGGTGAGCCGCTCCGCGTCGGCTTTGTAAGCGTGGGTTTCCCAACGCCGAAACGTGGGCGAGATTGGTAAGAGGAGGTGCAGGACATGTATGCTATTATCCGTACCGGCGGCAAACAGTATAAGGTGGCGGTTGGCGATGAGGTTCTCGTTGAGAAGCTCGATGCCGAAATCGGCGCTGAAGTCGCGTTTGAGGTGCTGATGCTTTGCGGCGAAGAAGGCGTTCAGGTTGGCAAACCCGTGGTTGCGGGCGTAGCCGCCAAAGGCGAAGTCGTTGAGCAGGGCAAGGGTAAGAAAGTCGTAGTCTTCAAGTATAAGCCCAAGAAGAACTACCGCAAGAAGCAGGGTCATCGTCAGCCGTATACCAAGGTCAAGATTAACGCGATCGGCTAAGGCAATATGACAAGGGTGACTATCTTCCGCCAGAAAGGCAGGATCGCAGGATTTTCGGCAGACGGGCACACCGGCTTTGCCGAAGAAGGAGAGGACATTGTTTGCAGCGCGGTAAGCGCGGTGACGCAAACAGCGGTGCTCGGCATTACGGAGGTGTTAGAACTTCCGGCTGCGGTTGAGTTTGATGAAGCGAGGCTTTATTGCATGCTTGAAAAAGGCATTGCAGAGGCTGCGTGGCAAAAGGCGGAACTCATTTTGGAAACGATGGCGGTGGGCCTTCGCTCCATCGCAGATTCCTACGGTGATTACATCAAGATAATCGAAAGGGAGGTGTAACACGATGATGAAGATCAATCTGCAGCTTTTCGCGCATAAAAAGGGCGTGGGCAGCTCGCGTAACGGCCGCGACAGCGAATCCAAGCGTCTTGGGCCGAAGCGGGCCGACGGTCAGTTCGTTCTTGCCGGCAACATCCTGGTTCGGCAGCGCGGCACGCATTTCCATCCCGGCAATAACGTTGGCATCGGCAAGGACGATACGCTCTTTGCAAAGATTGACGGCGTAGTCCGCTTTGAAACGAAGCGCATGGGCCGCAAGCAGGTCAGCGTTTACGCAGAGGAAGCCGCTGCGAACTAACAAAAACTGATTCCACAAAGCCCGTTCCAAAACCGGAAATGGGCTTTTTCGTTATAAAAGCATGGGAGGTGAAAGGGTGGAATACAGGGAGCTTTTGCGGGCGGAGTTAACGGTGGAACTGTTTCGGCATTTTGACCGGTATCAGAAGGTGCAACGCTGCTGGCGCAAAGAAGCGGGCAATTGGGTTTTAAAGGACATTGCGTTTATAGAGCAGTGGGATGCGGCGGACTATGCATATTTGGTGAAATGCCTTCAAAACACCCTTGAAACGGGAGGCTCCGTGACAGGCGCATTCGATGAAGCGGGAAAACTTGTGGGCTTTGCATCCGTAGAACCACGGCGTTTCGGAAGCAGGAAGCAATACTGTGAGCTTTCCAGCCTGCACGTTTCCTGCGAATGCCGCGGCAGGGGGATCGGCAGCCGGCTCCTTGCATGCGCAAGTGCGGCCGGGTACAGGCTCGGCGCGGAGAAGCTTTACATCTCTGCGCATTCCTCGGAAGAAACGCAGGCGTTTTACCATGCAAAAGGCTGCGTAGAGGCAGAGGAGTACGAACCTGCGCTGCATGCGGCCGAGCCGTGCGATTGTCAGTTGGAACTCGTACTTTGCGGAGATCAAAGCGATGTATGAAAAAACGTTCTGGAAAGACAATGCTTTGCTCGTTTCGGGTGTGGAACGCCTTGACCTGAACCGCACGTTTGCCTGCGGGCAATCGTTTCGCTGGCAGCGGACGGAGCGAGGCTGGTTTGGCATAGCGTTCGGGCGCGGCATATATGCTGAGACGGCTGAAGGGGCGCTTCGTATTTTCCCCTGCGCAAAAGAAGAGGTGCCTCTCTGGCTCAACTATTTCGATTTGGCGCGGGACTATGCGGCCATTGAAGCGCAGCTTTGCGCGGACACCCGTCTTTGCGCGTGCGTGCCGTTTGCTTCCGGCATCCGCGTGCTGAATCAGGAGCCGTTTGAAACGCTCATCACCTTTATCCTTTCCGCAAATAACAACGCCGGACGAATTGCAGGAATCGTTATGCGGCTTTGCGCATGTGCGGGAGAGCCTGCCGTGATGCAGGATGGGCGGGAATACCGGCGGTTCCCCACGCCGGAGGCTGTTGCGGCGCTGGAGCCGGAGGCGCTTCGGAGCATCGGCGCAGGGTACCGCGCGCCTTATGTGAAGGAAAGCGCGCGTATGGTGGCGGATGGGTTTGACCTTGAGGCCTTGCGTGCAATGCCGCTTGCCGAAGCCCGAAAAGCGCTGGCGGCGTTTCCCGGCGTCGGTCCGAAGGTGGCGGATTGCATCCTGCTGTTTTCGCTTGGCCATACGGATGCGTTTCCGGTGGATGTGTGGATTGGGCGGTCGCTCAAAACTCTGTTCTTTGATGGGCAAATGCCCGGACGGCAGGAAATGGAACGCCTGCTGCATGAGCTCGGGCCGATGAGTGGGATCATACAGCAATACGTTTTCCATTATGCACGCGAGCGGAAGCTCGCGACAAAGCATGAGAAGAAGGAAGGAAAACAATGAAGCTTGCAAGAAAAGCCGTCCTCAGCGGAAACGCATTGAAGCTGATTGCCATCGCAGCGATGACGGTGGATCACCTGACTTGGGTAATTTTTCCCGGATACCAAACGAATGTCGGTATCCTTCTGTTGCATTCCATCGGCAGGCTTACCGCGCCAATCATGTGTTTCTTCATCGCGGAAGGATATTACTATACGCATGACCGCAAACGCTATGCAGCACGGCTATTTCTCTTTGCACTGATCTCGCATTTTGCCTATAATTTCGCGTTTGGGATCCCGTTTGCCCCATTCCGAACGGGGATCTTCAACCAAACGGGCGTAATGTGGGCGCTTGCCTGGGGGCTTGCGGCACTCTGCGTCCTGAACAGTGTGGAATTGAAGCAATGGCACAAAATAGCGCTTATGATCCTCATCTGCGCCATATCATTTTGTGCGGATTGGAGCTGCATCGCGGTGCTCGTGATTGTTGCATTCGGTACGAACAGAGGCGATTTTAAAAAGCAGATGGGGTGGATGATGGCGTTTGTCACCATGTATGCGGCCGTGTATTTCTTCTGCATTGATAAGGTGTATGGCGTTTTGCAGATAATGGTCGCGCTTTCAATTCCACTGCTTTCCCTGTACAACGGCGAACGCGGGAGATGGCGCGGGATGAAGTGGTTTTTCTATTTTTATTATCCCTTGCACCTTGTTGCCTGTGGATTAATTCGGATTGCGCTGCACGGCGCAGGAGGGGTGCTTGTCGGAGGAATGTGAGATGCATCGCACGAAACGATGAAACGGGGATTCAATTTGAACTTCCGGCTTGACGTGCCGGGGGTGCGGCGCTAAACTTTTATACTTGGTGCAGGCAGAAGCACAAAAACAGAAAGCGCTTGGAAAGGGATGCTCTTTGGGCGGGTTTATTTTTGCATTCGAGATGATTGGCACGGTTGCATTCGCCGTTTCCGGGTCAATGACGGCGGTCCGAAAAAATATGGATTTGTTTGGAGTCATGATTCTCGGCGTTATTACCGCATGCGGAGGCGGCTTGACGCGCGACATTCTTCTGGGCATAACGCCTCCCGCGCTGTTTGGAACGCCCAAATATGTAACTGTAGCCGCCGCCACGGCAATCCTTGTTTTTATCCCGGGGGTTCGCCGATGGCTCATGAAAAGTCACCGGGGGTTTGAACGAATTCTGTTATTGATGGATTCCATCGGTTTGGGCGTTTTCACAATGGTTGGCATGCAGGCCGCATATGGATGCGGGGTTGAGTGCAGCACATTTCTCGCGGTTTCGGTTGGCGTTATCACCGGAGTAGGGGGCGGGGTGATGCGGGATGTTATGGCGGGCGACAGACCCTATATTTTCGTAAAGCACATTTATGCGTGCGCCGCAATTCTTGGGGCAATGCTTTTTGCTGTTTTGCGGGGAAGGTGCGGCGACACGGCTGCAATCCTTGCCGGAGCAGCGCTGGTCATCCTGATCCGGCTGCTTTCCGCACACTTCAGATGGAGCCTGCCAAGAGCGCACGAGATTGAAGAAAACCGGTAAACAAAGCTGAATGGCGCGCAGTGGATCGTCCTCTGCGCGCTTTTTTATGCTCCAGATATCCGGAAATTTCAAAACTTGTGTATATTCGACAGGATTCGTGGAAATTCTAGGAAGGAAGCGAATTTTGCGGAGCGAATTAATTTGTGATATTCCATATATCTATGCGAAAGGGGATGCATGTATGCAGATAAAAACCCAAAGGGACGGCGAAACGCTTGCCGTGCTTCTCACGGGGGAGCTGGATCACCATAGCGCCGCTCCCTTGCGCGTGGAGCTGGACGCGCTGCTCGGCGACAGGACGATCCGCTGCCTTGCGTTGGATTTATGCGGCGTAACGTTTATGGACAGCTCCGGCCTTGGCGTTGTGCTCGGCCGTTACAAGCTTATGAAAGAGCGTGGCGGCAGTGTGCGCATCCAGGGCGCGTCAAGGCCGGTTGAACGGATCTTGAAGATGGCGGGCGTTTATGCGCTCTTAGAGCAACAGGATGCTGAAAGGGGAAAGGGACATGTTTGATAACGAAATGCACGTCAGCTTTTTGGGCGTGTCGCAAAACGAATCGTTCGCACGGATGGTGGCCGCTGCGTTCGCGTCACAGCTCAACCCCACCATTGAAGAACTGACGGACATCCGCACCGCCGTAAGCGAGGCCGTTACAAATGCAATTATCCATGGTTACAGCGGCATGCGCGGCATGGTTGGTATGGATTGCGCCATTGAAGGGAGAAATTTTACCGTTACCATACGGGATGAAGGACGCGGAATCCCAAATGTTCCGCTCGCGATGCAGCCGTTCTATACCAGCGTACCCAATCTGGAGCGGTCCGGCATGGGCTTTGCCGTGATGGAGGCGTTTATGGATTCCGTAACGGTGGAATCGGAGGTCGGCCGCGGAACCACGGTAATTATGAAAAAGGAAATCGCGGCGGTGGGGTGTGATGAATGAGAGCGCGCCGCTTGCATATGAGGAAACCAAGGAACTGATCCGCCTCGCACAGCAGGGGGATGAGGCGGCGCAGGAGCGGCTGACCGTTTGCAATACGGCGCTCGTAAAATCCATCGTGAAGCGGTATATGAACCGGCACGTGGAATACGACGACCTGTTTCAGATCGGCTGTATGGGGCTTGTGAAAGCCATCCAGAAGTTCGACCTTTCTTATGACGTGCGCTTTTCCACCTATGCCGTGCCGATGATTGCAGGCGAGATCAAGCGCTTTTTGCGGGACGACGGCATGATTAAGGTGAGCCGCACCCTGAAGGAGCTGGCAGCTCAGGCCGCGGCCGCGCGGGAGCGGCTTTCCGCCGAACAGGGGCGCGATGTGGGCATTTCGGAGATTGCGGCGGCACTTGATGTGGATGCAGAGGACATCGCAGCGGCGCTTGAGGCATCCCGGCCGCACATGTCTATCTACGAACCCGCATATGGGGACGATTCGGACGCGCTGATGCTTGACCGTGTGCAGGATGGCGCGGATGAAATGGGGGACACGCTCAACCGTGTACTGTTAAAGGAATTGCTCGGCACGCTGGAACCGCGGGAAAGGACGATCATCCTGCTGCGTTATTTTTCGGATAAAACGCAAAATGAGATCGCTGCCGAAATGGGGATCTCCCAGGTGCAGGTTTCCCGCCTTGAAACCAAGATCCTGCAAAAGCTGCGCGAACGTGCGGCAAACTGAAAGGGGCGGCGCCGTGCGCCTGGTAGGGGCCGTGTAAGCATATGGTTAGCCGGCCGGGGGATGCCTTGGCCGGTTGATGCTCACCGTCCCGCCGCCTTATTTACCTGTGTCGCATGCTCCACATCCGGAAGCTGGCCGACATGAGAAAGGCTGCCGCTAAAGAACATACACGCATGGCCGGACATCTCGTTTGTCGCAACCGAGTCCTCCCCGTGGGGGAACCCCTGCAGCGAGGCCGCAACGAGCCGGCCGCCGATATTGATTACAACGGGCCGCTTTGAATAGTTGAATTCACCGCCGAACGCCTCTTTGAAGGTTGCTGTGTCCACGGTGTTTGTGCATTCTACCTCTGCGTGCATCTCTCCGCCGCAAAAGGTCATATCAAACTGCACACTGGTGTTGTAATCCGTAACAGAATAAGCCTGCCCTTCTGTGAGTAGCGTTTTAACCTCGTTCCAGGGCACAAGTTCCCCGGTTACGCTGGCTGTGCCGGAAAGCTGTTGGCCAATTGGGATGGAAGCCGCGATATCCACACGCTTGGTGTTGTGGTCAAACAGAAACGTGCGGGACTGTTCTCCGACTGTGCCGTCCGCGATGATGGGGAGGCCGTTGGCATCCGTCTGGTTTTGCTGAAATTTTTTTGTTGCTTCCACCGTCATGCTCTGGAAATTCCCGGTGGGCTTATAATCAAAATACCCAAGCTCGCGCAGGCGGAGCTGAATGCGCACCACCATTTCCCCCGTTGAGCCGTAGCTGATGAGGGTGAAAGCAGAGGCTTGCGGCGAAGCCGAAGGCAATGCCGCCGGACGCGCGGAAGGCGAAGCTTCGGGGTCGGGCGGGGCGGTGGGTTCAGCAAAGGCTGCCGGATAGGCCGCGAATAAAAACAGCGCGGCAAACAGAAGAATAAAACACTTTTTCATGTTTTAAGTATAGCATATCGCAGCATGGTTTTGTATAAAGTTTTTGTTACGGCGTCTCCGTTGGAATAAGGTTGAGCATATCTTCTTCCGAGGCAACGTTCGTGTAGACCTCCGGCACGTCTCCCACGATGATGCTTTCTGCAATGGCGGCTTCCGCGCGCACGGAGATGGTTTCCGAAACACCCGGCATAACGAGGCGCACGGAGGCGGTGAGCAGCAGGTTTACGCGATACAGCGTCTGGTTAATGCCCGAGGAGACGAATTCCGAGTTGAACTCGCTTTGCACGCTGCCCGCAGGGCTGAATGTGACCTTTAGGCTGGGGCCCTTGCCGGCGAGGAACGAAATCCCCGTGATTGTACCGATGGGGATGGAAATGCCCTGATCACCCATCTGTGCAATGCGTTCCTGTGCAGCTTCGGCACAATCTGCGGCAAGAATGTTCATTTTGTGCGTATTTGCCTGCAACATATAAACGCGTTCACTGCTTTCATGCACCTGAATTAAGCGCGCATAATTTGTTTCATCTCCCATGGACTCCAAAATCGCATCGTTCATCGCCCGCGCAGCAACGGAGCGAATGCGCGCTATGGCAAGTGCCGTCATGGCGGGACGCATGTTTACGCTGAGCAAGGCAACGGAGAGAGAGAGCAGCACAATCAACAGCACGAGCAGGAACAGCACCGTGCGCAGGAAACGCTTTTTTCTGGATACGATGCCCGGGCGGGCGCTGCTTTTTTCCATGGGCGGCTCCTTTGGATGGATTTTATGAATGCAGTGTTAATTCATTCTATGCAAAAGTTCAAATATTGAGCCTCTGGGCCGTGGTGTGCTATAATATGCTTGGATGGTTATAAGGAGATTTATGGAAAAGACAGAAAAAGCGACAACCGGACAACCGAAGCCTTCTTTCGGCGAGCGTATAAAGGACACGGTGCAGCGGTTCGGAGTACGGCTTAAGGGCATGCTGCAAAAAGAATCCGATATGCACGAAGGTGAAATTTTTGTGGAACGCAAGCGGCAGCGGCCGTTCGTGTTGGCCGTGCTGTTTACGACGCTTAAAATTATGCTTGTTTGTGTCGTGGTGCTTGGATGCGCTTGCGTCGGGCTTGTGCTTGGCGTTGCGAAGGCTTACGTTGACACGACGCCGGAACTGGATGTTTCGCTTCTCACCAAAAGTGAACGCACATCTTATATTTACGACATGGACGGCAACCTCATCACCACGTTTGCTGGGTTGAAATACCGGGATTGGGTCAGCATTGAAGATGTGCCGGATATGCTGATCAATGCGGTTATCGCCGTTGAGGACGTGCGTTTCTACCGCCATAGCGGCGTGGACTATAAACGCTTGTTTGCGGCGGTAGTGGGCTCTCTGAGCGCCTCAAGCGATGCTGGGGGCAGCACCATTACCCAGCAGTTGGTGAAGAACAAGCTTCTTACAAACGAAGTGTCCTATCGCCGTAAAATCCAGGAAGCATACCTTGCGCTTGAAGTGGAAAACACGATTTCAAAAAGCGACGTGCTTGAAGCATACCTGAACGATGTTTACCTTGGAAGCTCGAATTACGGCATAAAAACGGCGGCAAAGGATTATTTCGGAAAGGAACTTTCGGAGCTCACCATCCGGGAATGCGCGATGATTGCCGGTATGATTCAGGCGCCCAACCGAACGGACCCGCGGAAGAATATGTACGAGCGCTTTTACGAGTCCGGAGAAAATAAGATGGACATTACCGATGAGCGCACGGACACGGTCATCGAAAAAATGTATGATGCGGGTTTTATCACAAAGGAACAACGGGATGCCGCGCTTACGGATTCCGTTCACGTGCTGAAGGAATCACAGCGCTCCAATACGGACGATCTGCTGTACTTTGTTGAATATGCAACACAGGACGTGGTGTCTCATCTGCTGTCGCAGCGTGAATTGCTGGACACCAAGGCGAACCGGGCCGCAATAGAAAACGAACTCCAAAGCGGCGGATACAGCATTTATTTGACGATTGATACCGAGATGCAGCGCATGGTTCAGGACACGCTTGCAAATTGGGATGAGTATCCAAAACTTCAAAACGAAAATGCTGCAACGCGCGTCACGACCACAAGCGATGGAACCGAGATCGTGGAACCGGAACCGCAGGCAGCTGCTGTTGTGATCGATTATAAAACGGGTGAACTGCGCGCCATCGTTGGCGGCAGGGAGGCCCCCCAGGTACTGCGCGGTTGGAACCGGGCCTATCAGAGCGAAACGGAGGTGGGCTCCAGCATTAAGCCACTGACGGTTTATGGCCCCGCGCTTGATCTTGGGCTGTCTCCCGCATCGGCCGTAGCAAACCTGCCGCAGGCCATCGAAGGCTGGGATACGGAGAAAGGGTATCCGAGCATTGGCAGCGAAAAGTATATCGGCATTATTTCCCTGCGGCGTGGCATTGTCTCTTCGCTCAACGTAGCTGCGGCGCGCGTGCTGATGGAAAACGTTACCACGCAGGCTGCGGCACAGTACCTTGTGAACCTCGGCGTTGATTCCAGCCGTGTGAGTGCAACGGGATCGGGCCTTGCACTCGGCACCACTGGCATCACACCCATTGAGATGGCTGCAGCATATGGCGCGATTGGAAATATGGGGGAATATTTGGAGCCTCTCTCCTTTACGCGCGTCGTGGATGGCGAGGGCAGAGTGGTTTTGGATGCAGCGGAGATCCGAAAATCGCGGCAGGTATTTAAGCAGACAACGGCATATATGCTTGTAGACATGCTCACCGATGCGGTGAACAACGGAACAGGAACAAGCGCGAAGATTAAAGGCATGACAGTAGCGGGAAAAACAGGGACGAACTCGGATTACGGCAGCGCATACTTTGCGGGCATCACCCCCTATTACAGCGCTGTGGTATGGGTCGGGCATGATTCCTACGAACAAAAGCTTGTCTCAGGGTCGACCGGCGGAAAGGTAGCCGCGCCTCTCTGGCACGAATTTATGGAAAAAATACACACGGATTTGGTGGATAAGCCGATCATTGATGCCTCACCTGTGGAATTGGGCCTTGTGAAGCGTACGGTTTGTGCGGTATCGGGCAAGCTGGCAACGGAGGCATGCTCGTTCGATGCAAACGGGCTTACTCCCATTACGGATTGGTTTGATAAAAGCACGGCGCCCACGGAATCCTGTGATATGCATGTACTTACGAGCGTCTGCATGGATTCGGAGCAGCCCGCCTCCCCGTATTGCACCAACGTACAGACCAAAAGCATTCTTTTGGTGGGGACCCAATCCTACTTTGCTTCATTTGACGCGGGACTTCTTCAAAAATATCTGCCGAACGCTGTGCTGACGGATATTACAGCGGAGCAGTACAACTTATATGCTTCAACAACCACGTGCCCGCTGCATTCGTATGCCGGATGGGGAAATGGCGGTGGAACCGGAATCAGCATCGGCGGAAACAACGCGAGCCTGATTGCCGCCGCAAACGCTCTGATCAGCGATGTGGAAGCATACCTTTCCGCTGCACAAAACCTTTCCGAAACGGACCGGAACAATTTGGTTTCGCTTTCGGATACGCTTGCCGCGTATCTTAACGCCAACCTGTACCAGCAGGCGGAAACATATTATGAACGCCTGCGCTATACTTTTGACGTCATCTATGCGGAAAACCCGCCGGTGACGGCAATTCCATAAAGGCGGTTCCTGTGAATGGAAGAAAAGCTTTCTGCGCTTTATGCTGCTGAACGCGCGCGCCTTCACGCGGCGGCCTCTCGGGGCCGCACGGGCGAATATGAAGCTCCGGTTTTTGGCGAAGGACCGCTCCATCCGCGTTTGATGCTGCTCGGGGAGGCGCCCGGCGCAGAAGAAACGCGGCTCGGCCGCCCGTTTGTGGGGAAAGCCGGGAAAAACCTGAATATGCTGCTTGCACTCGCGGGGATCACACGCACTTGCGTGTATGTGACCAACGCCGTCAAATTCCGGCCAACGAATGTGAAAGCACGGAGCATTTCCAACCGGCCGCCTTCTCCGGCGGAGCTTGCCGAGGGGCTTCCGACATTAAAAGACGAGCTTAGGCTTGTGAATCCGAGCGTTGTTGCAACGCTTGGCAACACGCCGCTCAAGGCTCTGTGCTTGCTGGGCGGCCGGGAACCGCTGCCAATCGGGTCTGTGCACGGACGGATGCTTAAATTCATGATTGACGGTATGCCGCTTTGCGTATTCCCACTCTATCATCCTGCGAGCGTGATTTATAACCGATCCTTGCTGCCGCTGCTGGAAGAGGATGTTACGTGCCTTGGCAGCATATTAAACGAAATTAAGGAGGCTTGAAGGTGAAGCTGAAGACGATTGCACTCAGGGCTACGGCGTTATTGCTGGCCCTGCTGGCACTTTCTGGAGGACAAACGGCGACCTTTGCCGAAACTGAAGAACCCGAAATGGGACAGGTGACCGCAGACAAGGTGAATTTGCGCGAGGCTCCCAATACGGATTCGGAAATCCTGGGCGAAGTTCCAGGCGGTACGGCGGTTGAGGTTTTGGGCAAAGACGGAACCTGGTACCGCGTACTGTACAACGGAACGGTGGGTTATATCCGGCAGGATTATCTGTTCGTCAATTCCACCGGCAGCCGGGGCGCATATGTGAAGAGCGACGGCGCGGCTTTGCGCGGCGGCCCTTCGGAGAACTCATACATCGTTGCACAGCTTTCGGCCGGGCAGGGTGTCAAAGTGAAGGCGCTTATCGACGGGGAATGGTTCTATGCCGCGGCAAACGACCAGACCGGATATGTGCATCGAACCTACCTTGAAATCACTTCCTCCAACACGGCGTCCATCGGTATGCTGAAGCAGGGTATGGAAGGGGAAGAAGTGAAGAAGCTGCAAAATGCGCTGTACGACCGCGGCTTTTTGAGCAAGGCAAATATTACGAGTGTTTTTTCTTCCGATACACGGAAAGCCGTATTGGAGTTTCAGCAAGCCTGCGGGCTCTCGGCGGACGGCATCGCGGGCGCCGAAACGCTCAATTCCATTTATGACAGCGGGAACAAAATTGAGAAAGCGAATGCGGACTTTTACAAACTGAAGGGTACGGTCGTTTTGCTGGATTGGTTTAAAGGCGGATCGGACTGGCTGCACAAGGGCGCAAAGTTTACCGTGACGGATGTACGCACCGGGAAAAGCTTCCGCGCGCGCCGTTTCGGCGGTTGGTACCATGCGGACAGCGAACCCATCACTACGTATGATACGGGGATTATGAAGAGCCTTGAAGGGTTTTCATGGAACCGCCGGCCCATCTGGATTACCTATAACGGAAAGACCGTTGCCGCGAGCATGCATACCATGCCGCATATGGTGAACCCAACGCCTTCCAATGGGTTTGACGGGCATTTCTGCATCCACCTGAAAGGGTCCAAAGTACATGAGACCAGCAAGGAGTGCCCGCGCCATCAGGCGTGTGTTTATGAGGCATATAAGGCAGGGCGGGCAGACTGATTTCTGTGACGCAAAACGAAGATCCCCCGGGAAAACCGGGGGATCTTCGTTTCCGCTATTCGCGGGGCGCCTGCGGGGGATGGATGGCGTACAGCGCGCCATAGGCATACGATTCATCGTCGTCCAATACCGCTGAGGGCGTAAGGCCGGTGCATTCCGTTGCGGATGCGGTCGTTTGACGCAGCCAAAACGTTCCTTCGGTCAATTCGATCCCATCGGTGTTTCTGCTCTTTTTCATGCTCCCACCTCCTGTACATCCTGCGCTGTGATCTAGCTTTTCCCGCATATACGGAAAACCGCCGTGGAAAATAGCGGTATATTTGGCGCGTAATTGCAAATCCTTTACCCTAGGCCGACCGTAAAGGGGGCGACGGGGAGGAGTTTAAATTATGTTGGACCGAATCATACGCTTTTTTCGCTTTGGCCGGCAGGATGGTGAGTTTGAGCTTCTGGAAACAGAGCGTGGGATACCAGAATTTTGGGGTAGCGCGCGCGAAGAAGCACCTTTGCCGGAACAGGAGGATACGCGGAAAGTCTGCAAATCACTTGCAGAAAACGAGGAACGCCTGCGGATTTCGTTTCGGGCGGATATCAATCCCGATTTGATCCTTCGGCCATTTACGCTCGGCGGGAAGATCCCCGCGTTTCTTGCATATCTGAATGGGATGGCAGACACGGATCAGGTAAGCGATTTTATTTTGCGTGATGGGATGCGCCCGGGCTGCCTGGATCATGCGCGCGGGAATCTTGCACGTTATACGATGGAAAACGTATTTACAATGGGCGAGGCTGAAACAACGGAAGCGTGGGCGGATGTGAAGCAGGCCGTCATGGAGGGGCGGTCGGCTGTATTCATTGAAACCTGCGGGCAGGCCGTATTGATGGATACGCGCGGGTTTGAACATCGCAGCGTAACGGAACCGCAGGCAGAAAAGGTGGTGCGTGGGCCACAGGAAGCCTTTGTGGAAAATCTGCGCACAAACATCACGCTGTTGCGCCGCATTCTTCATACGGAAGATCTTGTATGCGAAATGCGGGGCGCGGGGGGCGACAACGGAATCCGGCTCGCCATCTTATACCGGGAAGGCATTACGAATATAACGCTGGTGGAAGAGGTGAAGCGCAGGCTCGCACAAATTGATACCCGCACAGTAATCGGAATGGGCGTGCTGGAACAACTCACGGAAGAACATTCTCTGTCGCCGTTTCCGCAGGTGCTGCAAACGGAACGGCCGGACAGATCGGCGGCGCTGCTGATGCAGGGACACGTGGTTGTGTTGCTGGACGGAAGCCCATTTGCAAGCGTGATGCCTGCAACGCTTTTTACGCTTATGACAAGTCCGGAAGACGTTTATATGCGCCGCCCGCAGGGTTCAACAATCCGCATTGTGCGGTATATCGGAGCTATGATTTCGATCTTGTTGCCGGCATTTTTTCTGGCCCTTGCGCTGTACCATCAGGGCTTGCTTTCCACAGAAGTGCTCACCACCGTGATCGCTTCGCGAAAGATGGTATTTGCACCCATCGGGGCGGAGATGATTTTCCTTCTTGTTGTGTTCCAGCTTATCCGTGAGGCGGGCATGCGCGTGCCCGGCAACATAGGTCAGGCAATCGGCATTATCGGCGGCCTGATTTTGGGGCAAGCGGCTGTTGCCGCAAACCTGGCGAGCTCTGTAGTCCTCATCGTTGTGGCGCTTACCGGACTCGGGAATTTCTGCATTCCGGATTATTCAACGCAGCTGGCAGCAGCATTTTTCCGGCTGACGCTCACTATTGCCGCATGGATTGGCGGGCTGCTTGGCGTAATATGTCTGATGACCGTTTTTTTGGCATGGATGGCGTCTCTGAAATCATATGGCGTGCCGTTCCTTGCGCCGTTTTCACCGAAAGCGCATTCTCAGAAGCCGATGATATTGCGCGGGCGCCTTACGATGCATCAGCAGGCAGAGGACATCATGAACACGCAGGAGGAAACGCTGTGAAACTTTGTCAGGGAAGAGTCGGAAAGCAGGAGGGCGCGAACCTGATTGGAATTGCTCTGGTGTCAAGCGCGCTTTTCGTTTTGGACATTGCGGAGGCGTACCAATACGGAAACGGGACTTATGTTTCTTTTCCGGGGGCAATTCTCCTTGCTCTTGTGTTGTTCCTGCTCCTTGCGGGCGCAATGCGTGCTTCCGGGCAGAAAGACCTGCTTGCACTGATGGATTTTGCTTTCGGAAAATTTGTGGGGAACATACTTTCAGCGCTCATTTGCGTGCTTTTGTTTGCAAATGCATACTTTCTCATTTCACGGTTTGCAACAATGGTGCATGCTTTGGTTTTTATGAAGGTAACGCTGTTCCCTGTGCTTTTGTGGATTGTCCCTGTCGTTATATATATCGCTTTCCATGGATTTGAATGTATTGCGCGGATCGCAAAATGCTTTGGCGTGATTCTTGGAGCATGCCTGCTGCTTAGCCTCCTGTTTCCCATAGACGGCTATGAAGCCTATCGGCTTTTTCCGTTACCGCTCAATCACTGGGATACAATCGCCGCAGATGCATTTACAGGAACGTTTGCAACAATACCCGCAATGCTTGCGCTGCTGTGTATGGCGCAGGGCATGCAGGGTGTGCAAAGCGCAAAAAAAGCAGGGATAATTGGAGCGGCCGTAAGCATCGGGCTTGTTGCGGCCGTTCAAGTTGCAATTGGGATGACGTTTACTTATACAGAGTTGCAAAACATGTTTGTGCCGCTTTACAGGCTGAACTTGAAGCTGGTTCAGGAAAGCTATTTCTTCCGGTTGGATAAAATGCTGCTCTTCCTGTGGTTGATCGGTGCGCTGATTGCGGGAGCATACTATTTGTACGGGGCGGGCTTCGTGTTTTGCCGCCGCTGGAGCCGGTACGATATACGCCCTGCGGTAATTGCGGCCGGGATAATACTGCTTTGCTGCCTGACGACAGAGCATATGGGGCAGCTTCAAGCGTTTCAGGTGGTTCGGCAATATGGGTCATGGCTCCTTGTGGTACCGTTTACGGCTGCTGCGGCAGTTGCGCTGGTTAAATCGCATTTTTTAAAGAAGAAAGGTCAAACCGATGAGAAAGCATAGAACAGGGGCATTCCTGATGCTCATGCTCGCGCTGGCGCCGCTTTGCTGCGGCTGTCTGGAAGCGACTTCGTTGGATGAATACGGCTATGTCCTCACCATTGGTGTGGATCAGGGAGAACAAAAAAAATACAATATCTCATTCCTTTTGCAAAAGGAGGGAGACTCACAGGAAGCGCAGACAGGAGCAGGTTCTTATATCATTACCGCCGAAGGAGACAATCTTTTTGATGCGCTCACGGTCGTGCATGTGGGGGTACCATATGAATTAAATTTTACACGCACGAACTTTATTCTGCTTTCCGACCAAATCGCTTCTTCTTCGCGGATGGATGAATTCCTAAGCATCTCGTTTAACGCACTGAAACTGCGGCAATCCGCGAAACTGGTAATCGTTCGTGGCACATGCGCGGAATATTTTGAAGGGCTTACATCTGCGGATATTCCGAACGTTGCAAAAAGGCAATACAACCTTTTTCGGACGTACCAGCAGGAAGGCATGATTCCGATGACAAACTTCACAACATATCAGGAGGCGGTTGGAAGCGGCCGGTTTGACGTGGCGATTCCAGTGGGCCGGCTGGACCGGAGCATCCCCACCGAATCGGATGGCGAAAAGCAACAAACACAGGGCGAAACGGAAACAAATGATAAGGACACGACGGATGGCGTGAAGCGCACAGGCGGGCTGCGCTCTTATATTCACGGAAGCGCATTGTTTGATGGAAACCGGCTTGCAGGGCTTTTAGACGACGAAGATACCGAGATTCTTTTGCTTGCAATGGGGCAATTCCAAAATGGTTACCTTAGCGTGAGTGATGAGAAGGGGACGGTCACATTTTTAATTAAAGAAACGGTAATCCCTCATGTGCAAATGAGCCTGGGGGAAGCGCCGCATGCCGTAGTAACGCTTGCGCTGTTCGCTGAAATTGAACTTGATACCAGCGGCAATGCAGAGGAGCGGTGGGACAGCGAGCTGAAAGGCCAGCTGGAAAACTATATCGTAATGGAATTAAACCGCGTTTTTGAACAATGTAAATTGCTTAATTCCGATGCGATGCGCTTTGGCAGATATGCATGCATGCAATTTTCAAGCGTTGAAGCCTGGCGGGATTATGCATGGAAGGAAAAATATAAAAATATGACTGCGGAGTTTGGAGTAACCGTTAAACTGAATGATAGGATTATTTCTTCCCACATAGAGTAGGCAACGAAAGGAGAAAGAAAAAAATGACAACCATCATCCTGCTTTGTGCAGCGGGGATCGCCTATTGCGTGGCTTATCTTGTTTATTGCATCAAACGCGCCCGCCTGCCCGATGTAATCGGCGCTGCTGTGCTCTGCCTGCTTGCGGGCGGCACGCTTGCAATTTGCTTTTTGTGATGCCGGAGAACTATTCCTTTTCGGTATGAAGAAGCGCGGCAAGGCGGCGCTGCGCTTCCTTGCGCAGCGTTGCTGTGCATGCAGCGTCAATAGCATAAACGCCATCTTCGGAGAGAACAAGAGCATCTCCCTCCGATGCGAAAGCCGGAAGACGGATGCGCGGCACATAAACGGGTTCACAGCCGGAGCCGGTTTCGCATACGGCATAATCACCGTCAAACCGATCGATTACTATGGGCATGATGCTGCCCTCCTTTTAATTTTACAAAACAAGAATAGCATTTTTTCAGATGAACCGCAAGGGAATTAAGTACACCATGCCCCAAAAACCCTGTTTCCTAAGCGCGGCGGATATGCTACAATAAACTTACCATCGGTTTGCGGCCGATGGTAGATGCGGGGGAACAAGGGGATACGCCACGGGAGGAGACCGAATATATGCAACATTCATATGGGGAACAGGCAGTTACGGCAGAAGTACTTGATGAATTAAAACGCAAAGCAATGCTGATGGAGGATGAACTTGCAATCGAAGGCGGACGTCAATTTGAACGAACCGGCCGGCTTAACGATCCGGGGCTTTGTGAAATGAGTATTGAATATGAAAACCTTCGCATGGATATAGAAACCCTGGAGGGAATCCTAAAACAAATCGAAAAAACGGAAACCGGACCCGATAAAAACAAATAAAAGCACATAAATGAAAATTTGGTAAACTGTGTGCGTGGCTGTTCCTTTTTTGAGAATGGATATTGTATAATAAACGTGGTGTGCATGAAACACGAAAGGAGATAAAGCGCTTTGTCTTTTGACGTGCTGGTAAAAGCGATTACAAGCGGCTTTACGCAGATCCGTTTAGAGGATTTTGTTGATATTGCCATCATCGCATTCTTTCTGTATAAGTTGATTATTCTAACAAAGGAAACGAGAGCGTTTCAACTGCTCAAAGGGATCGCTTTTCTTTTTGTTGCCGCGATTATCAGCGAAACGCTGCAGCTCCAAACGCTCAGCTGGGTGCTCAATTCCGTGCTGGCATCCGGAATCGTCGTGCTCGCCGTGCTGTTTCAGCCTGAACTTCGGCGCGCGCTCGAACACATCGGCCGGGGAAAGATTTTCAACAATGGCTTGCTCCAAAACTTTAAGCCGGAAGAAAATGAGATCGTAAGCGAGATGCAGCTTGCGATCATGAGCCTTGCAAAACGCCGGGTTGGCGCGCTGATCGTCATCGAACAGCGGACGGGCCTTGGGGATATCGTTGCAACCGGAACGCGCATTGACGGCATCATCTCTGCACCGCTGATTGAAAACATCTTTGAACCCAATACGCCGCTGCATGACGGTGCGGTAATTATCCGAGACGGCGCAATTGTGGCTGCCGCCTGCTTCCTGCCGTTGGCGGAGGACATCGCCGTTGCGCGCGAGCTTGGCACGCGCCACCGCGCAGCGCTCGGGGTTTCCTCCGTGTCGGACAGCGTAACCATCGTGGTTTCCGAGGAAACGGGCGTCATCTCCTTCGCGCGGGAAGGAAAGCTGGTGCGCTATATCGACCAAAAGGCGCTGCATGATCTTCTGGAATCCATCTTTGTAGGAAAAGAAGCTGCCGGCACGTTGAACATTTTCAAGCGGAGGGCGAAACATGAAAAATAACATAAAGAAAAGCCGCTTTTGGGAAATGCTCAAGCAGGGCCTGAAAAACTTTTTTACAAAAAACATTGCGATCAAGGTGATTTCGCTCATGTTTGCAATCCTCCTTTGGGGATATGTGCTGATGACGCAGAACCCTCCCCGTGTAAAGACTGTGACGGATGTTACTGTCAGCATTGAGGGCGAAGCAGACTTAACCACGCGCAAACTCACGCTTCGCGGGGATCGCGCTGCGCTTTTGGAAGATGTTTCCGTGCGCGTAAGGACGGAGCTTACTTCCTATGCAGATCTTTCAGCGGATGATATTACCGCCTCCATCAATCTGAGCAGAATCACCTCCACGGGCAAGCATACCGTCCGGATTCATGCAAAATCATCCTCCGGGGATGTGGTTTCCGTTTCTCCCAGCCAGATCGAGGTGGAGATCGATACGCTTACGACGCGCAACATACCGATTGAGATTCACGAGGAAGGCGAGTTGCCGGAAGGATATTGGGCGGGCGATGTGCAGCTGGACAGCGCGACGGTTCTTTTGGAAGGACCGGGAACCGATTTGGCGAAAATTGTAAAAGCGGTTGGCACAATTGATCTTACGAACCGCACGGAGAGCTTGAACCAATCTATTATGCTTGCGCTTTATGACAAGGAAGGCAACGTGGTAGAATCATCGATTCTCTTCGGCGGGATGCCGACTGTGGTGGCAAAACAGGAGATTCTGCCGAGCAAGCTGGTGCCGATCGATGTGGATGGCGCGATTATCGGCCGGGAGGAGCTTCCGGAAAACTTTGAAATTGCGAGTTACGGAACTTCATTGGAAAGCACCCTCGTTCGCATTGTGGGCGACGCGGATGTGATTCAAAAAATTGAATCCCTTTCGCTTGAACCGGTGGATGTGACCGGATGCACGGAAAGCATTCAGCAGGAGCTTGCAATCAATGTGCCGGAGGGAGTACGCATCATTGGCGCCGATTCCGTGAACCTGCAGGTTACGATCCGCGAAAAAACAGCCGTGCTTGAGCTCACGGAACTTCCAATCGAGATTGTGGGGCTCGCGCGGAAGCAGACGGCTACGCTGAGTCAGGAACTTGCCAATGTTACTTTCAGCGGCCGGGTCAGCCTATTGGCTGGCATTACCCGCGGCGATGTGAAGGTTTATGCTGATGTGACGGGGCTTGCCGCAGGCACACACGATGTAAAGCTCGCGCTCCAGATCGATGGAGAGGATGTGCCCTCAGATCTGCAATATGAATTTACAACCGATGAGACCATACAGGTCACCATCGAATAAGGAATATGTATGGCGTTGATTTTGTCGGAACTGAAACTGCCGCTTAACGCGGAGGAGTCCTCGCTCAAGGAATTTGCGGCGAGGGCTCTTGCTATGCCCGAAAGCGCGATCCATACGCTGCGCATAAATCGTATTTCTTTGGATGCGCGCAAAAAGGAAGACATCTGCTTTACCTATACGGTAACCGTTGGCCTCTCCGAGAAGGACGAGGCACGCGTGCTGCGCCGTTCCGGTATTCGCATTGCACGTGCACCGGAGGAGCCTCCACGCCAGCTTTCCTTTGGCTCTGAGCCGCTCAAGGCGCCCATCGTTGTGGTGGGACTTGGGCCGGCAGGGCTTTTTGCGGCCTATCAGCTTGCCAAAAACGGATACCGCCCGCTTGTGCTGGAACGGGGCAGAGAAGTCGATGCGCGGAAAACGGATGTCGCGCGGTTTTGGAAGACTGGCGTTCTTGACGAAGCGAGCAACGCGGTTTTCGGGGAAGGCGGTGCGGGCACGTTTTCCGATGGGAAGCTTACCACGCGAATCAAGGATTCGCGCGCACAGGAAGTGGTTTCGATCTTCGCGGAGTATGGCGCGCCGGAGGAAATAAAAACCATGGCCAAGCCGCATATCGGGACGGATAAGTTGGTGCAGGTCGTCAAAAACCTGCGCCTTGCGATTCTGCGCATGGGCGGTGAGGTGCGGTTTGAAACGCGTTTGGTCGGCTTTGAAAGGAACGGGGACGCTTTGTCCGCAGTGTATGCACAAAGCGCTGCCGGGCGTGAGCGAATCCCTTGTGCGGCGTGCATTTTGGCAACTGGCCATGGCGCTTCTGATACCTATCGCATGCTTGCGGAAAGCGGCCTTCTGATGCAGGCGAAGCCTTTTGCTGCGGGCGTTCGGATTGAGCATCCGCGAGAATTGATTGACCGGAGCCAATTTGGAGCCTTTGCGGGGCATCCACGCCTTGGCGCAGCAGAATACCACCTTGCAGACCAAAGCGGTGGGCGTGGGGTATACACCTTCTGCATGTGCCCCGGCGGGTCTGTGGTTGCGTGCGCGTCCGAACAGGGTGGAGTCGTCACAAACGGTATGAGCTACTATGCGCGGGATGGTGAAAACTCTAACGCTGCGGTTGTGGTGCAGGTCGATGCACGTGATTATGGCGTAGCCGATCCGCTTGCCGGCCTCCGATTTCGCGAGGCATTGGAACGGGAGGCGTTCCGCCTGGGGGGCGGCGGCTTTATCGCCCCTGCGTCGCAGGTTGGAGATTATCTCGCAGGGCGCGCATCCAGCGGCTTTGGAGCTGTTCGCCCGACCTATGCGCCCGGCGTGCGTGCCACGGATGTTGCGGCATGCCTTCCCGGCTTTATGGCTGCTGGTGTGCGGGACGGCATCCTTGCTTTTGGCCGCCGGCTGAAAGGCTTTGACATGGCGGATGCTGTCATCACCGCAGTGGAAAGCAGGACGAGCGCGCCTGTGCGCATCGTAAGAAACGAAAATGGGGAAGCTCCGGGCCTGTCCGGTTTTTATCCTGCGGGCGAAGGCGCGGGGTATGCGGGCGGGATTGTGAGCGCGGCTGTGGACGGCATGCGTACCGCGGAACATGTTATGGAACGCTTTGCCCGACCTTAGGAGCCAATGCGTCCGCCCGTTTTGCAAGAAATACGGTTCCTGTGGTACACTATTAAGAAAATACTGGAAAAGGATTTTGAAACGCATGAAGCGACGGCTTTTGTTTTATATTTTTGTGGCCTGCATGGCGTTCATGGCCGCCTGTTCCGGCAATGAACCAGAGGAGCAGCATGTGGATCTGAGCGATCCGGTAGGCGGAGATGGAATTTATACGACGGCAGAACTGATGGATTTCATCGAAAACGGCCAGTCCGATACCGCTACACTCGGCGCGTCAATTGACCTTGGCGGAGACATTCTGAGCATCACGCAAACCCGCGGCAGCATCACGATCCGTGGAAACGGCTTCAGCATCACGGGCAACGGAGATTGCGTGATTCGCTTGGAAGACGGTTGTACGCTCAGGTTGGAAGACGTTAGCCTTATAGGCGGGCGCAATGCGATCGGATGCCTTGGAGATGCAGCAATCGGCGGGACTTTTTCGATTAACAGCGTTGCGCATTGCATCACGGGCGTAGGGGATCTTACCGTTGCGCAAAACAGCAAACTTCAGCTTTCCAGCAACGTCGGCTGCGGTGTGAAGGCGAAGGGGCTCTCCCTCCTGCAGGGAAGCGAAATCGTTGCAAACGGCGCGCTCGGGGCGATCAGCATCGCGGGGGATGATCTGCTTTTAGATGAAGCCACCACGCTGATTGCAACGACCGATGAAAACTACAATGCGCTCAAGTGCGAAGGAACCCTTGTAATGCGCAACGGTGCGACGCTGCATGTAACCAACAACGGTGAATACCATGGGGCTGAAATCCATGACCTTTCTGTTGAAGGCGTTGCAGCGCTTGAAGCAGTTGGCGGAGGCAAGGGAGTGGGCGTGTTCCTGTTTGAACAGGAGGAGGATGTTTATTTTGTTGGAAGCTGTACGCCGGAACTCCGCTTTGAGGTTGGCAACGGAAGCGTGACCTTTGTGGCGGATGCTTCAGAGATTCCTGAACCGGAGAATGAAAACGAAGAAGATGGTGAGGAGCCGGACACCGTTGCGACGGAGGAACCATAACGGCACGAGAGCCCTTTCGGCGAACGGGCGGCATGAAAACAACAAGGAGGGGAGTATGGCAAGGCGGAAACAAACCCGAAGGAAAAGCCGTGCAGCCGTGCGGCGGCGCAAATACATGGTCCGAAGGATCGGTGTACTCATCATTTTTCTTGCCGTAATCACAGGCCTTACGCTCCTGCTGATTCGCGTTTTTTCCGGCGATTTCGCGCCGGGCGGCACGCTGGAAGAAAGTCCAACGCCGCCTGTTTTGCCGACATTCACCCCGGAACCCACCCCTACGCCCGTCCCGCAGCTCCCGGAAGGGCTTACGGTTGCGCCATCCTCCGGCGAAACGCTTGCGGAAGCCGGCTTTAAGACGGCATTGATGTACAACCGGGATGAAACTGATTCCTTCAGCCGCGAAGCCCCCATTTCGTTCGGAAAAGGGAGCGAGTACAGTGCCGTGCGCGGCATTACGACCTATGGCGGCAGCAATTACCGCGATTCCTTTACCTATGGACCACAAACCGTCGTGAACAAAACGCTCACGCGCGTGTGGGACAAAAGCATCGGCGCGCTTGATTGCGGCGAAGACGGTACATGGGCGGGCGTGGGTTGGACAGGCATGCCGCTCATCGTGCAATGGGAGGACGATGTTCGCCCGCTCCTCGGCATTTATGATGAATTCAAAACCAAGGACGGTTTTACTGAGGTCATTTATCCGGCGATGGACGGCAACATTTACTTCCTCGAGCTTTCAACCGGAAAGGCTACGCGGGATCCCATTGCCCTCGGCGTTGTGACGAAGGGAACCGCAACGCTTGACCCGCGTGGATATCCGCTCCTGTATACTGGCCAGGGGATTCCGAGCACAAGTGAAGAAGGTACGCGTGGCGCCTGGTTCCGGGTGGTTTCATTGATCGAGAACAAAGTGCTCTGGTCCTTTGGCGGGCGCGACCCGTTTTCGCCGCGTGAGTGGCAGGCATACGATTCCTCCGCTATGGTGGATGCGCAAACCGATACGCTTATCGTTGCGGGCGAAAATGGCCTGCTTTACAGCGTGAAGCTCAACAGCGTATTCGACCGCGTGAACGGTACGGTTTCCGTGAATCCGGACCCGCTTGCCAAATATCGCTACACGGCAAACGGATACGGCACATCGGACTCAAACCGCCAGTGGGGGATTGAAAGTTCGCCTGCATTCTGGAAAAATTATGCGTTCTTTACGGATAACGGCGGTTATTTGCAATGCGTTGATCTGAACACGCTCAAGACAATGTATGTGAAGGATTTGACGGATGACGGGGATGCCGGCGTTGTTTTGGAGGAGGATTATGAGGCCGGCACACTCTATCTTTACACTGCAAATGCCGTGAACACGCAGAGCGGCGCGGAGAACGGATTTGGAAAGAGCTGGCACAGAAAGATTAACGCTGTCACGGGCGAAACCGTATGGGAAAAGTCGTGGGATGCCTCCACCGGCAGCAGCACCACAAACGGCGGAACGCTTTCAACGCCGCATGTGGGGCATGGCTCCATCAGCGACCTTGTGATTTATAACGCTGCGTCCGTTCCGGTCATGGTGAACGGGGAGGCTGTGAACGGCGGCCGCATTGTAGCATACGACAAAGCAACGGGCGAAGTGGTGTGGACGTATGAACAGGCGGCGGATTACTGGAGTGCACCGGTCGTAATTTATGATGCGGCGGAAACCGCGTATTTGATCCAGTGCGACCGCAACGGGATTCTGCGCATGCACAATCCGCGCACGGGCGAAGTGCTCACGGAGGTAGACCTTGGTTCCCGTGTTGACGCAACGCCTGCGGTATTCAATAACATGCTTGTAGTCGGAACGCGCGGCTCGGGCGGCAGCGGAGAAGGACAAAAAATCATCGGCGTACGTATCGGCTGAGCAGTCAGAACAGCATTGCCGCGAGCAGCAGCCCTGTCCCATAAGAAAGTGTGTTGAACAACAGGGAGAGTGCGAAATAACGGCGCTGCTTCCCGCAGAGCTGTCGAAGCAGGAACCCTTCCCCCAAAACAACGGCGGCTTCCAAGAGCAATACTGCCGGGAGGGAGACGCCTGTCCCTGTGGCATAGTGCTTCGCATAAAGGATCAGGTTCAAAAGCGGGTTGGTCAAAAGGTTACAGAGGAGCAGCGCATGCTGTTCCTCTTTTTTTAGCCCACACAAATAAGCCGCGCCCGATTCAATAAGAATCGTGAGAATGAGCGGCACGGCATAGTACCCGAGCGTGAGTGCTGCTTCACGAAGCATGCGCCTTTATTTCTTGCGGCGTTTCATTATGGCTTGGATGACGACAAGCACAACGAGGACGACCACTGCAATGCCGAGGAATATGCCGAACAGAGAACCGCCTCCGGCGGATTCCAGAATAGGGTCAGGCTCTACGATGTCGAACAAAACGGGATACATGATGACATAAACCTCCTGAAAATCAAAATTTATTTGCGCTTCTTTTTGGCGGCACGCAGGATGAGATAGACCGCGAGCACCACAACGGCTATGCCGAGCAGAACCGGCAATATGCCAAAGAGGAAAATCAAACGCGGTGCGGCAACATCCAGTGCAATGGAAAATGGCATGACAGGCTTCTCCTTTGGAAATATCTTCAAATTAAATTGCTATTTATCATTTAAATGCAGCTCGGCTTGCTGCGGTTGCATCTGTTTTTCGTGCAGCGCGAAAAACAGCAGGAATGCCGCGCCGAGCGTGGATGCAAGCAATACCGGTACGGGAGCTTTGTAGTTGTCCGGCAGGGCATAAAGCGGCGCGCAGCCAAGGAACAGGAAAAGCGTTGTAAGGCCGAAACCAAATCCCATGGCTTCAGGCATGGCAGCCATCACAGCCGAAAGGGTGAGCGGCATCGCAAGGTTGAACAGAAATACGCCTGCGTAGGTTGCATAGGAAGCGGGGAAAAAAGCCATCATCAGCCCTCCAATCCCCACGCCGAGCAGGCCGATGACGCGCCAGGGAATCTTTTTTGCAAATATACCGCCGGAAAATTTGCCCAGGCAGGATGCAAAAGCGCCAAGAAGCACAAAAACAGGGGCACCTGAAAGCGTCGTAACAGCAAAACCTGTGAAGGAACGAATGCCGATGGAAACAAGACAAAGCATGATTGCGGCAGTGCCGAGGTGTTCCATGGGCGATGGGGGGCGATTTGGAACGCAGGCGCGGGGTGCGCCCATACCGCAGAACCAGATGAAGCCGATGCAGGCAACAAGAAGGAGCACGGCAGAAAACGGGGAAATGAGCATCCCCTTCCCGCAAAGCGTGCCGAGCGCAACGCCGAGCGCACCGGGGGCGACATACGCACCTGCGGAAAACGCATCGCCCGGACAGTGGCGCAGGGAAGTTACCGCACCGCCTACATGGAACAGCGCGTTGCCCAACCCGAGCAGGATCACGGAGGGTAAAGGAAACGCGCAAGCCAGCACGCCCCAGGCAACCAGCCCGCACCCGAGCACGGTAAAGGGGCGCGCATCATCCAGCCGGTCACAGAGCGCCCCGAGCGGCGCCTGCAGAGCAAAGGCCAGCGCGTTATAAAGGAGCACCATGAAGGCCGCGTTTTCTCCGCGCAGAGTGGAAACCCACAGGGCAAAGAAACAGGAAAAGTCCACTGCGAAGTGCGCAGCGGCATGCGCGGCAAGGCGGCGGGCGGCACGATGCATGGCAGATCTCCTTAACGGCTTTTTGCCGGAAAAACGGTTTACTTCAGTATATCATAAATCGTTTGTGAAAAGAATTTGAAATTCGCTGAAATGGTTGGCGTTTTGCTATGTTTTGCGGTAAGATTGAAGCGAAAGATGAAACCGGAGGAAAACGGGTTTTGGCATATATATCGCTTAAAAATGTAACGAAAACCTACCATATGGGGGAAGTTACCATCAAAGCGCTTTCGGGCGTGGATTTTGAAATGGAAAAGGGCGAGCTCTGCGTAGTTGTTGGCCCCTCAGGTGCAGGCAAAACAACGCTGTTGAACATTCTGGGCGGCATGGACAGCTGCACTTCGGGCGAGATTGTTGTGGATGGGGCGCACATTGAAGCATATGACCGGCAGAAGCTGACCGGTTACCGGCGGGATACGGTTGGCTTCGTGTTCCAGTTTTATAATTTGGTGCAAAACCTGACGGCGCTTGAAAACGTTGAGCTTGCAGCGCAGATTTGCCGCGAGCCGCTCCCCGCAGAAACGGTTCTCCGGGAGGTGGGGCTTGGCGAACGGCTTTCCAATTTTCCGGCGCAGCTTTCCGGCGGGGAGCAGCAGCGCGTAGCGATTGCACGTGCGCTTGCAAAGAACCCGAAGCTTATGCTGTGTGATGAGCCCACCGGCGCGCTCGATTATCAAACGGGAAAACAGGTGCTCAAGCTCCTGCAGGACACCTGCCGCAAGGCAGGCATGACAGTGATTATCATCACCCATAACTCCGCCATTGCGCCGATGGCAGACCGAATCGTGCATGTGAAAAACGGGACGGTCGCCTCCATGGAGATCAATCAAATTCCGACTCCGGTGGAAAAGATCGAATGGTGATCCTATGCTGAAAAAGGGCCTTCTGGTCAAAAACCTGCTTTCTGAAATCTGGAAAACGCGTACGCGCTATCTTTCTATTTTTGCAATCAGCGCGCTGGGGGTCGCTTTCTTTGCCGGCATCCGCGCCACCAGCCCGGACATGAAAGATGCGGGCGATGCACTGTTTAACGCAAGCAACCTTTCGGATATTACGGTGATGTCCACCGCCGGGCTCACGCCGGATGATATCGAGGCACTGCGGGGTATTGAGGGCGTTGAAGCGGTTTCGCCGGGGCTGTTTGTGGATGCAATGATGCGCACGGGGGGCGATGAGGAAAAGAACGTGCGCCTGCTTTCCATGCCGATTCAGGAGAAGGAAGCATATGGGCAACTCATCGACATGCTCCCTTCCTACGACATCAACCCTGCACCGGAATATGAAATGAACGCGCTCGAACTCAAGGAAGGGCGTTTGCCTGTTTCGGACAAGGAAACGGCGCTGGATGTGAAGCTGCAGGAAGAAGCAGGGATTGCTCTTGGCGATTATGTGACTTTTGAAACAAGCGGCGGCACAGCATCGCTGCGCGTGGTCGGCTTTGTATACAGCCCGAAATATGTGAGCGTTTTTGAACGCGGCCTCAGCACCATTGGAAACGGGAACTGCGCAGGGTTTGCATATGCCTCCGGCAATGCGCTCACGCGCCTCGGCACAAAGCTGCCGATTCTCGGCCTGCTTTCCACAGTGTATACAGAGGCTGACATTGTAATCAGCGGCAAAGAAGGGATTTCGGCCTTTTCCGATGCGTATGAAGCGCTGGTCGATGCGGTAAGCACGCGTATTGAAGCCTATGCGGAAACGACTTCCGGCACATGGTATATTCAGGACCGCACCTCTAACCCCGGTTATTCGGATTATTCCGAAAACACGGAGCGCATTGCCGCTGTGGGCGATGTGTTCCCGGTGATTTTTTTCATCGTTGCAGCGCTTGTAAGCCTTACGACCATGACGCGCATGGTGGAGGAACAGCGCATCGAAATGGGAACGCTCAAGGCGCTGGGGTACAGCACGGCTGCAATCATGATGAAATACGTGGTTTATTCCATCAGCGCCTGCGTCCTCGGGGGTTTTCTTGGCGCGGTCATCGGGTTTTGGCTGCTGCCGTATGTAATCATCTCCGCATATTCGATCATGTACCGCCTGCCAAGCTTTGCAACGCCCTATCGTGTGGATATTGCAAGCGTTGCAATCATTGCGGCGATGGCCTGCACCGGCCTTGCGACCATTGCAGCATCGGCATCCGCGCTCCGGGAAGTTCCGGCAACACTGATGCGCCCCAAGGCGCCCAAGGCCGGCAAACGTGTTCTGCTCGAACGCGTCGGCTTTATCTGGAAACGCCTCAATTTTACCATGAAGGTGACTGTGCGCAATATATTCCGCTATAAAAAACGCTTTTTCATGAGTGTAATCGGGATCGCGGGAAGCTGCTCGCTGCTGGTGACGGGGTTTGGCATTCAGGATTCCATCTTCGGCATTGCGGAATACCAGTTCAACGACATTTGGAAAATGGACATTCAGGCGTATACGTATGACAGCATGCCGCTTGAGGAACTGCAAAACCTTGCGGCGGACAGCGAAGCCGCTTCCCACTTCCGTTCGGTGATGTTCTGCTACGACACGGTATGCGATGCGGAAAGCGGCGATGCACGTACCGGAAACGTGCATGTGCTTGGCGTGCGGGAGTATGCTGAGATGGAGGGCAAAATCCGCCTGCACAGCAGCGGAACGGAAGTGCCGCTGACAGACGGGGGTGCGGTTATCACCAAAAAGCTTGCGGAACTGACCGGTGTGGATGCGGGCGACACGCTGCGCATCTATTCCGGCGCACAGGCCTATGACGTGTTGGTGGCAGGCATTGCCGACAATTACGTTTATCATTATGTGTATATGACCGCCGCTTACTATGAACAGGTATTTGGAAAACCAATGGAATATAATGCGTTTATGGTGAACCTTGACGACAATGCGACGGAAGGGGATATGGACGCAATCTCGGAGGCGCTGCTGACGGACAGCCGCGTTTATACCGTGATGACACTCACGAGCATTTACGATTCCATTATGGATTCCCTGAGCATTTTGGATTACATCGTGATCGTGCTGATTGCGGGCTCTGCGCTTCTCACGTTCGTTGTGATGCTCAACCTGACGAACATCAACCTCGGGGAACGCAAACGCGAGCTTGCGACGCTGCGCGTGCTTGGTTTTTACGATAAAGAAATGTACGATTATGTGTTCCGCGAAAACAATGCGCTTGCGGCCATTGGCGCGGCTGCGGGGCTGGTGCTCGGGAAATTCATGCATGCTTTTGTCATTCGCACCTGCGAGGTAGATATGGTTATGTTCGTGCGTTCGGCAAACGCGATGAGCTTTGTATATTCGTTCGTGCTTACAGTGGTGTTTTCCCTTTGTGTGAACCTGATGATGCGCAGAAAGGTCCGCGCGATCGATATGGTGGAATCCCTGAAGAGCGCGGAATAAAGGAGTGAAAGGACAATGAAGAAAACTACGAGAATCCTGTGCCTTGCAATTGCGGCGGTGTTTGTGGTTTCGCTGCTGTTTTCAATTGCAATGAGCATTGCATATGCAGAGGAAGATACATCCGCCTCCTCCCGCGGAGAAACGGTATATGTTACGGCGGACGCAAACGGAACCATCGAGAGCGTGATTTCCAGCGTATACCTTGGAAATGATCAAAAGCGGGAGACGGTTACGGATTACACCAGCCTTACGGACATCAAGGCGATCACCACAAATGAACCTCCCGCTATTTCGGGCAATGCGGTGACGTTTGCCGCTGCGGGCGAGGATGTTTCCTATCAGGGCACGGCAAACGCGGAAGATCTGCCGTTTATGGTGCATTTTACCTACTTCCTGAACGGGAAGCAGATTGCCCCCGAGGATCTTGCCGGAAAAAGCGGCCGTGTGCGCATTGAGATCGCCACAGAAAACCGTCTGAAGCGCACATGTGAGGTGGATGGGGAACAGGTGGAGCTTTATGTGCCGTTTTCCATCATAGGGATGCTGACGCTGGACGAAAGCTTCACCGGAATTACTGCACAAAACGCCAAAATCTCTGTACAGGCCGGCCAGGTTACGGTGCTTTGCGTTCTGCTGCCCGGTCTGAAGGAAAGCCTCGGCCTGCAGGAGAACAACGAAAAGATCAGCGATACACTTACCATCGAGGCCACGGTGAAGGACTTCAACTTCGATGGGGGGATGTTCATCGGCATGACGGGCATCGTGGATCAAAACGACCTTTCCGGCATTGAAGATGTGGAAGAACTGATGCGTGCTTTGACCGAGCTCAACGACGCGGCAAGCCAGCTTTACCGCGGTGCGCGCAGGCTGGACAAAGCAGCAGAAGCGTATGCAGAGGGCGTGAGGGCCTATGCGGAAGGCATAGCGCAAGCGGCAGAAGGAGCGGGTGCGCTCACGGATGGGGTGTCCGAACTTTACAAAGGCGCGGACCAGCTTGCCGGAGGCTCTGGTGAGATTACAGGCGGGCTGGAATCTCTTGCCGCCGAGTTGAATAAGCTCAAAGCGGCTTTGGATACAATTGAAAGCGGCGAGGTAGACGAGGCGCTGTATTCGTTTTTGGTTTCCTGGGCAGTGGAGGCTGCACAAAAAACGTTGGATGAATATAACTCAGAGCTAAGGGACAGGCTTCGCGCGCAGCTTGAGACAGCGATGCCGGATGCAACGCCGGAGGAAATCGAGGCGATTGTGGATGCGGTAATCCCTGCGGGCGCAACGGTCCCTAAACCGGAGCTTACAGACGAACAAAAAGCGGAGATTGCGGCCAAAGTATCGGAAATCATTCAGAAATCAAACAATACACAGGAGATCATAGCAAAATTTGAAGCGCTGATCAGCGGCGTGAATCAGCTCGCGGATGGCTCCTCGCAGGTGACGGATGGGCTTTATGCGCTTACGGGCGGCCTGCGGCAGTTAAAAGAAGGGCTCAGTGAGTTTGCGAATGGAGCAGCGGCGCTGCAGGAGAACGGAGCAACGCTTTCGGAGGGCGCAGATTCGCTTGCAAGCGGCATTGGGAAGATCGCAAGCGGGCTTCGTTCGTTGGCAAACGATGGCATGCAGCGCATTGTGGATGAAACGGCTGAGATCGACATTACGCTTTCCCGAAAGGACGCGCTGATCGCTTTATCACAGTCATACAGCTCATTTTCTGCAACGCGGGAACCGGAGGATGGCGCGGTGCAGTTTGTGCTGTCGGTAGACGGCATAGAGGAGGAACTCCCCATTGAGCCTTCCCCTACGCCGGGCGAGGATGAAAACGTGCCTGCGGATGTGGAAAAAACAGAAGAACGCGGTTTTTTTGAACGCATCGGTGCATGGTTTGAAGGGATTTTTACAAGTGTGAAGGGATGGTTTGATTGAACGCTGGAGTGCAGCGCGTTTTTGCCGCCGGAACTGCATGGCCTTTCTGGCAGAGTGCAGTAGTGGGTGAAAGCGCCCTTTCGTGCGCGTCCAGGTATATGCTATAATAAATCGGATTTTACTGCGAATAAAACTTTGCGGAGGAAAGATGCTCATACAATGGTATCCGGGGCATATGGCGAAGGCGCGCCGCATGCTCATTGAAAACCTGAAACTCATTGACGTGGTGGTTGAACTCGTTGATGCGCGTGCGCCACGCGCCACGCGCAATCCCGATTTTGATGATTTGTTTTCAGCAAAACGGCGCGTGATCCTGCTCAACAAAAGTGATTTGGCCTCTCCTGCGGCTACAAAGGCGTGGGTGGAACACTATCGGGAAAATGGGATCAGCGCCATCGATTTTGTTGCCACGAATTCTGCCAAACGCAAAGCGGCGGTGGAACTAATTGAAAACGCTGCGTCCGAAAAAGTGAAACGTATGCGGGAAAAGGGGGTTGCCAAGGTCGTCCGCGCGATGGTGGTAGGTATCCCAAACGTGGGGAAATCCACGTTTATCAACCGCATTGCAGGCGCTTCCCGTGCGCAGGTTGGTGACAAGCCCGGCGTAACAAAGGGAAAGCAATGGGTGAAGATTTCGCCCTATCTTGAGCTGATGGACACGCCTGGCCTTCTTTGGCCAAAGCTTGAGGATGAGCATCTTGCGAGGCACCTTGCATTCATCGGCTCCATTAAGGACGACATCATGGATGTGGAGCGCCTTGCAGGCGCATTGCTTGCGGAATTGGCTGTGCTTTGCCCGGATGAACTGAGCGCACGCTATAAATTGGCCCAATCCGGCATGAGCGGCGAGGAATTGCTTGTTGCTGTAAGCCGCAGCCGCAGCTTCCTGCTTTCAGGCGGCGAAGCGGATACAGAGCGGGCGGCACGCATTGTTCTGGATGAATACCGTGCGGGCAAAATCGCGCGCGTTACGCTCGACAGCGTTTCGGAGGAAAAGGAAAATGGCGCGGCAGAGTGAGAGGGAACGCCTTGAGGAGCTGACTTGCATGGAACGCAAGTTTTGGGAAAAGGAGATTTTCCCGGCAGGGATGGATGAGGCCGGCCGGGGTCCGCTTGCAGGCCCAGTGGTTGCGGCCTGTGTAATCCTGCCGCCTGCGCCGCTCATTGAATATGTGAACGATTCAAAAAAGGTTTCGGAACGCCGGCGCGAGATGCTTGCTCCCATCATTCGGGAGACTGCGCTTGCGGTAGGGATCGGTTGGGCAGACGAGCAGGAGATTGACCAAAGGAATATCCTTGAGGCCACAAAGACCGCATTTGCACGCGCCTACGAGGCGATGAACAGCCCTTGTGCGCATGTGCTGGTGGATGCGGTGAGCGGCCTCGCCATTCCGGCGGAACAGCATGCGCTCATTCACGGCGACGCGCTGTCTTATTTGATTGCTGCGGCTTCCATTGTGGCAAAGGTGGAGCGCGATGGATACATGCGGCGCATGGATGAAGCGTATCCGCACTATGGCTTTGCGAAAAACAAGGGCTATGGTACAGCGGAGCACATTGCGGCCATCAGGAGGTACGGCCCATGCCCGCTGCACCGGCGCAGCTTCCTCAAAAACATCCTTGAGGACGGCGTATGAACCGGCGGGAGCTCGGCGCGCTGGGAGAAGCGCTGGCTTTGCGCTACATGCAGGAGCGCGGCTTTGTTTTGCTTGCAAAAAACTATCGGGCTTTGCGCTGCGAGATTGATCTTGTGCTGCGCGATGGGAAAACAATCGTCTTTGCAGAAGTGAAGACGCGCGCGGCCTCCTCGGCCTACGGCTTGGGGCGTGAGGCGGTAACGGCGGCAAAACAGCGCAATATTGCAAAGGCTGCAGCGGCATACCTCGCCGCATATAGCCTCTATGACGCCTGCGTCCGCTTCGATGTGCTTGAGGTAGACGCTGCAAACAACTCTGTCACGCATATCCCCGGCGCATTTACATTGTAACCATAGGCGCGCATAGCATATGAAATGCACAAGAAATGAATTTTTTGTGTCAAAGGGTGGGCAAATCTGCAAAATGTGGTATCCTAGTAGCATGAAATCTTACAATATTTAAATTGAGGAAACATGAAAAAGAGGCTTTTGATTTTTTTTGCTGTGATCCTTGCCGCAGCGTTTACCGTGTGTGGGTCTGCAGCAATGGCTGAGGAAGACGGCAACCTTGCCATAAACGGCGGATTTGAACGAACGGCTGAAAACACCGAACTTCCGGAAGGCTGGTTTTACGAAGCATGGGAAACCGACCCTGCCGAAGGGTACGCCATGCGCTCAGAGGATGACGGCGGAACGGCATATCTTTGGAGTGCCGGAAATGATGTGCGCCTGTGCCAGACGATTGAGGTAAAGGCCAAGTCCTACTATAAGCTTACATGCCGTGTGCGCACGGAAGATGTTGCAGGAGGCGCGGGAGCAAATGTCTCGGTCGTGGGTTCGCTTGCCGCTTCAGAAGGCGTATACGGAACCAATGGCTGGCAGACGTTGGAGCTTGTCGGCAAAACAGGGAAGAAGCAGACGGAACTTACCGTGTGCGCCCGCATCGGCGGTTACGGTGCGGAGGCTTCGGGCAGCGCCTGGTTTGACGATTTTTCCGTCGAATTTTTGGAGGATTTCTCGGGTGATGCAGCGGACTTTTCATCCGCATCCGCCGAAGTTGAAACGGCAGGGGAGTATGCGGACGGCGAGATTCCCTATCTTGCAGAATCCTGCATGGCATTGTTCCTTGCGGCCTGTCTGATGTTTTATTTCTACCAGCGGTTCATCCTGCGTGCGGATACGCTTACCGGTGTGGCGCTGCATGAGCGCTTTGCGCTTGCATGTATCCTGTTTGGCGCATTCCTTTTGCGCGGGCTGCTTTCCCTGCTGGTTTATGGGCATCCGACGGATATCTCCTGTTTTATGGCGTGGTCGAACGCCCTTGCGGAAAACGGCCCGGCTGCGTTTTACACTTCCGGTATGTTTGCGGATTACCCGCCGGGCTACATGTATGTCCTTTGGCTCACGGGCAGCATCGCAAAAATGCTTGGGCTTACCTACGGCAGCGCAGGCTATGTTCTGCTCACGAAAATGCCCGCGATCCTCGCGGACCTTGGTGCGGCGTATCTGGTTTACCAAATGGCTGCAAAACGGGGGGCAAGCCTTGGCAAGGCTGAGGGGAGCGGTACCTTGGCGCTCGTGCTTGCAGCGGTTGTGGCATTTAACCCGGCGATGGCCTTTATCTCCGGCGGCTGGGGGCAGATCGACCAGGTGCTTACGCTTCTTTTGGTCGCTGTGGTCGCGTTGTTCCTGAAAAAGAAAGTGATTTTGGCCGGGCTTGTATATGGAGCTGCGATCCTTGTGAAGCCGCAGGCGCTGATGGCTGGGCCGCTTTTTGCCGCAGCGTATTTTGCATATGGAAAAGATGAAGGTTGGAAAGGCCTTTTGCGAACCTTGGCGGCTGTGGTTTCAGCTGTAGCGGCGCTTTTTGTGCTGTCACTCCCGTTCCGCGGCGGGCAGGAACCGCTTTGGTTTCTCGAAAAGCTCCTCGGTACGGCCACTTCGTACCCCTATGCAAGCATCGAGGCATTCAACTTATTTGCGCTTCTTGGCGGCAACTGGGCAGATGTGAACCAAACACCATTCCTTTTCTCCTTTAAAATATGGGGAACGATTCTGATCTGCCTGTCCGTTGCGTTTTCGGCATTCCTTTATCTGAAGGGACGCAAGCGGGAACCGCACGCGTTGACGCTCTCTCTTGCTTTCCTGCTTACGGCAATCTTCATGCTGGGGCACTATATGCACGAACGGTATCTGTTCCCGGCATTGCTGTTGCTTTTGGTTGCTTTTATTGCTTATGGGGATCGACGCATCTTCATTTCCTTTGCCTGGCTGACTTGCTCGCTTCTGTTCAATAGCTTGATGGCGATTGTAATCGTAGACCATCAGCAGGCGCGCGGAATGACGTATGACATCGTGACTGCGGCAGGATCCTTGCTGAATCTCGGCGGATTTGCTTACCTTACCTATACCTGCTGTGATATTCTGCTCCGCCGGCGCAAGCATCCGGCATTCTGCGAAAAAACGCCGGAAAGGCCCCAGCAATCCAATGAACTTCCAAAGCCGGTAGATGCAAAGCTGCACATCACAAAGCGCGATCAGCTTTACTGCATCGCGCTTACGGCAGCCTATGCCGTCATTGCACTAATTAATCTCGGAACCACCACAGCGCCGGAAACCCCGTGGTACGGCCAGGCAGGCGAAACATATAAAATTGAATTCGGCCAAACGGCTGAAATCGCTGAAATTCGCGTATTCGGCGGCCTGTACACGGGAAGCATCCTGCTGCGCGCGGAGGACGGCACGGAATATACGTACACGGAAGAAAACGGCGATATGTTCCGCTGGAAGGACATTGCAGACGACGTGCCGGCCACGACGACAGGGTTTACGCTTTCTGTGACGGATGGAACGGTGTGGTTCAACGAGCTGGCATTTTTTGATGCAGCGGGCAATTACATTCCGGCCACTGCGGAGGGAAATGCCGCGGCATTGTTTGACGAGCCGGAAGAGGTGCCCGAAACCCCATCTTATTTGAACGGCATGTATTTCGACGAACTTTACCATGCGCGCACCGCTTATGAACACCTCCACGGCCTTTCGCCGTACGAGAATTCGCATCCGCCGCTCGGCAAGGTATTCATTATGCTCGGCATCGCAATTTTTGGTATGAATGCCTTCGGTTGGCGCATTATCGGCACGCTTTTTGGCATCGGCATGGTGCCGATTCTGTATGTGTTTGCAAAGCGCCTGTTCAAAAAGAGCGATTATGCGCTATTGGCTTCGTTCCTGTTTGCATTTGATTTCATGCATTTTACGCAGACGCGCATTGCGACGATCGACGTTTACGGCGTGTTCTTTATCCTGCTGATGTATTATTATATGTATCAGTATTACCGGATGAACTTCTTCAGTGACGGGCTGCAAAAGACGCTCAGGCCGCTTGCGTTTGCGGGCATATTCTTTGGACTTGGCGCCGCAAGCAAATGGATTTGCTTTTATGCGGGCGCTGGCCTTGCGGTGATCTTTTTTACATCGCTCGTGCAGCGGTATCTCGAGTATCGCCGCTTCCGCAACAGTGAGGATGAAACGCTGCGGAAGGCTGTTAAGCCGTTTTGGAGCAATGCGCTGCGCACCTGCATCTGGTGCTGCGCGTTCTATATCCTGATCCCTGCGGCAATCTATTTGCTGTCTTACCTGCCCTATGTGCTCAGCGTGGATCGGTATGGCATCAAAGAAATCTGGGGCGTTCAGGAATTCATGTTCAGCTATCACAGCGGGCTTACGGCCACGCACAGCTATCAGTCGCCCTGGTGGCAATGGCCGCTTCTGATCCGCCCCATGTGGTACTACGTCGGCTATGATGTGGCGCCCGGCAACATCTCTACCATTTCGGCCATGGGCAATCCTGCCGTGTGGTGGGTCTGTTCGGCAGCGACGGGCGTTGTTGTCTATTCTCTCCTGCGCGGCAAACGAAAGGGAGATTCGGAGCTTTTCGTTCTGCTTGTGGGACTTCTTGCAAACTATCTGCCGTGGGTCTTGATTTCGCGCTGCACGTTCATCTATCACTTTTTTGCGAGCGTGCCGTTTATCCTGTTGATTACGGTGTATGCGCTGCAAAAGAAGGAAGAACGGGATGTACGCTATGCAAAGCTCAAATGGATTTGGATGGCGGCGGCGCTCGCGCTGTTCGCGCTGTTCTATCCGGTAATATCCGGGGCGGAATGCGCGCGCGCATATGTAAGCTTCCTTGAGTGGCTTCCAAGCTGGACATTTATGGGGGTATAAAACAGCATGAAGAAAGAAAGTTTGGGCCAGTTTTTGAAATTTGCCCTGGTAGGCGTGTTGAACACGGTGGTGGATTTCCTTGTGTTTCAGCTTTTGAACCTGACGCTTGGCTGGACGTATCTTGCGCAGGTGATCGGATATAGTGCCGGGGTTCTCAACAGCTATTTCTGGAACAGCCGTTGGACGTTCCGCAAAGAGCATCAGCGCAGCGCACGGGAGGCGGCGGCTTTCGTGGTTGTGAACCTCGTGTCGCTTGGCGTATCGCTCGGCGTGCTTTGGCTGTGCCGCAACCCGTTCGGCATCACGGACGCATGGGTGGCGGGATGGATTCCCGCCTGGCTCGGCGGGTTCGTGAAAGGGGATACCATCGCAAAGCTCATCGCCACACCGTGCGCAATCCTCGTTAATTTCATCGGCAACAAGCTGTTCGTATTCCGGGCGAAGCCGGAAAAGGGGGCGCCGGAAAGCAATTGAGCGAAGCTCGCGTTGTGCGGGACCTTGGGGGGAGGAAAACGCATGTTGTCAAAAATCAAGAGTTATGGCCTGATGGGGATCGATGGGTTTTCGGTGTCTGTAGAGGTTTACGTTTCGGGCGGCCTTCCGGCATATGACACCGTAGGCTTGCCGGATGCTGCTGTGCGTGAGTCTAAGGAGCGTGTGCGTGCAGCCATCCGCAACAGCGGGTTTGAATTCCCAATGCAGCGCATCACGGTGAACCTTGCGCCGGCCGATTTGCGCAAGGAAGGTTCTGTGTATGACCTTCCTGTGGCCATCGGCCTGCTTGACGCAACGGGGCAGATCCGCAACAAGACGTTTGCAGAGGAATACCTGTTTTTGGGGGAGCTTGCGCTCGACGGCACGGTGCGCGGCGTTGCAGGCATCCTTCCAATGGTGATCGGTGCATACGGGCAGGGTGTGCGTAAGGTGATTGTGCCTTTAGAAAATGCAGCGGAAGCATCCTACATTGAAGGGGTGCAGGTATATGCGGCGGAAAGCCTGAAGCACGTTGTGGACTTTTTGAATGGCGAAGCGGCGCTTATGCCCACTCCGGCGCGTAAATGGGACAGGGCGCGCATCGCCTACCCGATGGACTTTGCAGACATCAAAGGGCAGCAGGGCGCGAAACGCGCGGCAGAGATCGCCGTGGCAGGCGGGCATAACCTGCTGCTTGTCGGAACGCCCGGAAGCGGAAAAACGATGCTTGCCCGCAGCATTCCATCGATCCTGCCCGAACTTACGTTTGAAGAAGCGCTGGAAATCACAAAGGTTCATTCCATTGCGGGAACGCTGCAGGGAACGGAAGGCATGGTATCCGAGCGGCCATTCCGCGCGCCGCACCACTCCGCGTCTACCGCATCGCTCATCGGCGGCGGGCAGCGCGCCATGCCGGGCGAAATCAGCCTTGCACACTATGGCGTGCTGTTCCTGGATGAATTTCCCGAGTTCCGTAAAGATACGTTGGAAGCATTGCGGCAGCCTATGGAAGATGGCAGCGTGACGATCGCGCGGGCGGCCACACGCTCCACATACCCTGCGGATTTTATGCTCGTCGCAGCCATGAACCCTTGTCCGTGCGGCAATTATGGTTCACGCATCTCGCCATGCCGCTGTACGCAGCAGCAGATCGCGCGCTATTTGAACAGGATCAGCGGCCCGATGCTGGATCGGGTGGATCTTCATGTGGAAATGAGCGAAGTCGGTTTTGAGGACATTGCCTCGCGCAGCGCGGGCGAGCGCTCCGAAACCGTGCGCGCGCGGGTAAACGCCGCGCGGCGCGTGCAGGCGCTGCGTTATAAAAGAGAAGGGATCTTGTTTAATGCGCAGCTCACAAGCCGTATGACGGCGCGCTTCTGTGCGCTGGATGCACAGGCGGAAGCCCTTTTGAGAAAGGCGTTTGCATCGCTCAGACTCAGCGCGAGAGCCTATACGCGCATCCTCAAGGTGTCGCGCACGATTGCCGACCTGGAAGGGAGCGAGGCCATCCGTTCCCATCATGTGGCGGAGGCTGTGCAATACAGAAGCCTTGAAAGCAAATACTGGGGAGATACGCGCCGATGAAACGGGAGTACAGCGAACGGGAACGATATCTGCTCTGGCTTGGCTTCGTGCTCGGACCGGGCTCAAAACGGTATTTTCGGGCGCTCACGGCGTTTGAAAACGATGCGCATGCCATGTTTGCAGCAGCGCAGAAGCACGATCTGCCACCGGAATGCGGCTTAAAAGAGCCGATTTTGGAAAAGCTTTTCGCGAGTGCGACACAACGCTATATCGACGGATGCTTCAAGCGTCTGGCCGAGCTGGATGTTTCAGCAGCGGCGTTTGAATCGCCGGAATATCCGGCGCTGCTCAAAGAAATCTATGACCCGCCTCCGATTCTCTATTATCGGGGAAGGCTGCAAGGGGAGCCTGCGCTTCCCATTGCGGTGGTGGGGTCGCGCGCACCTACGGAATATGGAAGACGCATGGCGCATACGCTTTCGCAAGCGCTTGCAGAATGCGGTGCATGCGTGGTGTCCGGCCTTGCTTATGGTGTGGATTGCATTGCGGCGCTCGGCGCGCTTGAGGCGGAGGATAATCCGTATCCAACGGTTGCTGTGCTCGGTTCGGGCGTGGATGTGGTTTATCCCGCTGCGAATCGGGATATCTATGCGCAAATCATCGCGCGCGGCGCGGTGGTTTCCGAGTTTTTGCCGGGCACGAAGGCGCTGCCTTCCAACTTTCCCATGCGCAACCGAATCATCAGTGGGCTTTCGCGCGGCGTGCTTGTGGTAGAGGCCGCTGCGAAAAGCGGAACGCTTATCACTGTGGATTGTGCGCTGGAACAGGGGCGGGACGTATTTGCACTTCCCGGCCGCATAACGGACCCGAAAAGCGAAGGTACCAATGTACTTCTGCGGGAAGGGCACGCGAAGTTCACGCTTTCAGCGGAGGATGTTTTGGAGGAATACGGCGGCTGGCGCGCGGTGAAAGCACAGACGCTGTCTGAACCGGAGAACCTTTCTCTGGAACAGGCGGTGATCCGCCGGCTGCTTCTTGCAAATGAAAGAAGCTTTGATGAATTGTGTGAATTGACGGGCTTTTCCGTCCCGTTGTTGAATTCTACCTTGACAGAGATGGAATTTTCGGGAATAATTAGACAATCGCCCGGAAGGGTATACAGCATAGAATGCGTTTTATGAACGATACACCGGAGGTAACGGAATGTCCGAAAATCTCGTGATCGTGGAGTCGCCCGCAAAGGCGAAAACGATCGGTAAATTCTTAGGGAACGGCTATAAAGTCATCGCGTCCAACGGCCATGTGCGCGATTTGCCCAAAAGCCAGCTCGGCGTGGACGTCGAGCATGATTTTGCACCCAAATACATCACGCTGCGCGGCCGGGGCGATGTGTTGGAGCGCATCCGCAAGGAAGCAAAGAACGCAAAGACCGTCTACCTTGCAACCGACCCTGATATGGAAGGGGAAGCAATCTCCTGGCACCTTGCGCAGATTTTGAAGCTTGATACAAACACCAAGTGCCGCATCGTGTTCAATGAAATCACATCCGGCACGGTAAAAAAGTCCGTGAAGGCCGCGCGTACGATCAACATGGATCTTGTGGATGCGCAGCAGGCGCGCCGCGTGCTTGACCGGTTGGTTGGGTACAAGATCAGCCCGATCCTTTGGGCAAAGGTGCGCAAGGGGCTTTCTGCGGGCAGAGTTCAATCCGTTGCCACGCGCATCCTCTGCGACCGCGAGCAGGAGATCATGGATTTCGTCAGCGAAGAATATTGGACGGTTTCCGCAACGCTCAAGCACAAAGGGGCGCGCAAACCCATCGAAGCGAAATTTTACGGGTTCGGCGGCAAAAAGGCGGAGCTGCATAACGAAGCCGATGCGGACGAGGTGATCAGCCGTGCCGCCAAAGGCGACTTTGCTGTAACGGATCGCAAAATTGCTGAAAAGGTACGCAGCGCGCCCGCGCCGTTTACCACGAGCAGCATGCAGCAGGAGGCCTCGCGCAAGCTCGGGTTTACCGCGAAACTGACCATGCTTGTGGCGCAGCAGCTTTATGAAGGAATCGATTTGCAGGGAAAGGGCGCGACCGGCCTTATTACCTACATGCGTACCGACTCCGTGCGCATTGCGGACGAGGCGCAACAACAGGCGCTTGCTGAAATAAAAACGCAGTACGGCGAAAAATATGTCCCTGCAAAGCCCAACGTGTTCAAAGGCCGCAAGGGGGCGCAGGATGCGCACGAGGCCATCCGTCCGGCGAACGTTTCGCTCACGCCGCAGGCGGTGAAGGCATCTTTGTCCAACCAGCAGTTTAAGCTTTACAAGCTGATTTATGAACGTTTCCTTGCAAGCCAGATGGCGCCCGCCGTGTTTGAAACCAATACCGTGACCTTTGATGCGGGCGGATGCACGTTCCGCGCAAACGGTGTGCGCACCATTTTTGACGGCTATACCGCCGTTTACACGGAGGGTAAAGACGAGGCGCAGGAAAAGGACGTAACGCTTCCCGAGCTTTCCGTCGGCGAGATGCTCGCCGCACAAAAACTTGACAAAGAACAGAAATTTACGCAGCCGCCGCCGCGTTACACGGAGGCTACGCTCGTGAAGACGTTGGAAGAACGCGGTATCGGCAGGCCCAGCACCTATTCTCCCACGATTTCCACCATCCTTGAGCGCGGTTACGTGCGGCGCGAAAAAAAGCAGCTTGTTCCCACGGAGCTCGGTTTTATCGTGACGCAGCTGATGAAGGATAACTTTAAAGACATTGTGGACGTAAAGTTCACAGCGGATATGGAAAGCAAGCTCGATCTCATCAAGGACGGCGAGCAGGAGTGGACGGAGGTCGTCCGCGAATTTTACGGCCCGTTTGAGGACAGCGTGGAGAAAGCGTCCGCAACCATTGAAAAGGTCGTTGTTCCGGATGAGGTATCCGATGTGCAGTGCGAAAAATGCGGCGCGATGATGGTTTACAAGATGGGGCGCTTTGGCAAGTTCCTCGCATGCCCGAATTTCCCGGAATGCCGCAACACAAAGGCGATTGTTGAAAAGATTGACGTCCCGTGCCCCAAGTGCGGGGCGGCGCTCATCAAACGCAAATCCAAACGCGGCAAACCGTTTTATGGGTGCGAGCGTTATCCCGAGTGCGACTTTGTATCCTGGGATAAGCCGGCCAAGGAGAAATGCCCGCAATGCGGCTCCATGATGGTGAACAAGGTCGGGCAGCACGGCGCATATACGATGTGCACTAATAAGGACTGTGGGTTTGTTGTGCGCCCGGGCAGGAAAGGGAACGAGGAGAACAGCAATGAAGAATGACCGCGTCACGGTGCTCGGCGCCGGGCTTGCGGGGTGCGAGGCCGCGTTTCAGCTTGCTGAACGCGGCATCGCTGTATCGCTTGTGGAAATGCGTCCGATCCGGCGTTCCCCCGCACATAAAACTGATCTGTATGGGGAACTCGTGTGCTCAAATTCGCTTCGGTCCGACCGCCTGCAAAACGGCGCAGGGCTTTTAAAAGAGGAGATGCGGCGCATGGGTTCGCTGATCGTCTCAGCAGCGGATGAAACGCGGGTACCCGCAGGCGGCGCGCTCGCTGTGGATCGCGAAGGCTTTGCCCGGCTTGTAACGGAGCGCATCCGCAATCATCAGAACATCGCGGTTGTGGAAGCGGAGGCGCAGGCGCTGCCGGAACCGCCCGCAATCGTTGCAACCGGGCCGCTTACGGATGGCGCGCTTTTGCAAAGCATCGAAGCGTTTTTGGGTGAAGGCCTGCATTTTTATGATGCGGCCGCGCCTGTAGTTACAAAGGAATCGCTTGACATGTCCCGCGTGTTCGAGGCTTCGCGCTATAACCGCGGAGGCAGCGACTACCTCAACTGCGCAATGACGCGGGAAGAATATTTTGCCTTTGTTCATGCGCTTGTTGCTGCGGAAACGGCTGAGCTGCATGCGTTTGAAACGCCAAAGGTGTTTGAAGGCTGCATGCCCGTTGAAATTATGGCCAAGCGGGGGGACATGACGCTTGCATTCGGGCCGCTCCGCCCGGTTGGGCTTTCAGACCCGCGCCTTGGGGAACGGCCTTTTGCAGTGGTTCAGCTGCGGCAGGATGATGCGGAAGGGACGCTTTACAACATTGTGGGGTTCCAGACAAATCTCAAATTTGGGGAACAACGCCGCGTGTTCGGGATGATCCCGGGGCTGCAGAACGCAGAATTTGTGCGCTACGGCGTAATGCACAGGAACACATTCCTCAATTCGCCGGGAAAACTTGACCCGTGGTATCAGGTGAAGGCGCGCGAAGGGCTGTATTTTGCAGGGCAGATTACCGGCGTGGAAGGCTACATCGAGAGCGCCGCAAGCGGCATGGTAGCGGGAATTGACCTTGCGCACAAACTCCTTGGCAAGCCGCGTGTGGAGTTCACCGCGCGCACGGCTTTGGGTGCGCTTGGGCATTATGTTTCCGGCTATGCGGGAAAGGACTTTCAGCCGATGAACATCAGTTTCGGCATCATTGAAGGGCTTACGAATCCGCCGCGTAACAAACAGGAACGCTATACGCGCATCGCAGAGCGTTCATTGGAGTGGATCGGAAAAATTGCAAAGGATTGCGAATAAACTGTAAAGCATGTGCCAAAAACGGTTTCAAGTGGTGCGATTTGTGTTATTATGAATATAAATCACCGCTAGAATGCGGCGCAAATGGAGAATTCGGAAAGGGAACATTGCTATGAGCTTAATGGGAACGACGATCGTCGCTGTCCGCCGGGATGGAAAATGTGCTGTGGCTGGTGATGGCCAGGTTACGATGGGGGAAAAAACCGTCATGAAGGCACACGCAAAGAAGGTGCGCAGGCTGTATCACAACCGTGTTGTGGTGGGGTTTGCGGGTTCGGTAGCGGATGCGTTTTCCCTTTCAGAGCGTTTTGAGGCAAAGCTGGAGCAATACAGCGGAAGCCTTCGCCGTGCGGCAGTTTCGCTTGCGCAGGATTGGCGCAGCGATAAGGCGATGCGCCAGCTGGAAGCGATGCTGATCGCTGCGGACGCTGAAGAGCTGCTCATCATTTCCGGAACAGGCGAGGTAATCGATCCGGACGACGGCATTGCCGCCATCGGTTCCGGCGGCATGTATGCGCTCGCGGCGGCAAAGGCACTCAAGGAAAATACTGAGCTTGCGGCGGCAGAAATCGCAGAAAAGGCGATTCGCATCGCATCTGATATCTGCGTATTCACAAACGGAAACATCACCATGGAGGAAGTTTAAATGCTGACGCCGCGCGAAATCGTTGAATCTCTGGATCGCTACATCATCGGCCAAGGCGAAGCCAAGCGCGCAGTGGCGGTTGCGCTGCGCAACCGCTATCGCAGGAGCCGCCTGAAACCGGAATTGCGGGAAGAAATTACTCCGAAAAACATCATCATGATGGGCCCCACGGGCGTGGGTAAAACAGAAATTGCAAGAAGGCTTGCAAAACTTGTGGACGCGCCGCTTGTGAAGGTGGAGGCGACGAAGTTTACGGAGGTCGGCTATGTTGGGCGCGATGTGGATTCCATGATCCGCGATCTTGTGGAAGCCTCCATCCGGCTTTGCAAGGATAAGCGTATGGCTGCGGTGCGCATCGTTGCGGAGACCGCTGCAAACGAGCGCCTGATTGACCTGCTTGTGCCGGGCGCAGAGAAGCGGGCATCCGCGCCCATGAACCCGCTTCAGTTGCTCCTTGGCGGCGGGCAGCCGAATGAACCCGCTCAGACGGAGGAAGAACAGGCACAACACCGCACGCGGCGGGAAGAAGTAGCCGCGCAGATGCGCGCCGGCCAGCTTGAAGAAGAACTTGTGGAAGTTGAAGTCGAGCAGAGCGGCACCGGCAGCGATGCCATGCTTGCAATGGGGATTGACATCAACCTGAATGAGATGATGGGCGGCCTTCTGCCCAAACAGAAGAAGCGCCGCCGCGTCAACGTGCGTGAGGCACGCCGTATTCTGACGCAGGAGGAATCTGAAAAGCTCATAGACATGGACGACGTGATCCGTGAAGCGATTGACAAGGCGGAGCAGGACGGCATCATCTTTATCGACGAAATTGACAAAATCGCAGGCGCGCAGCATGGTTCAGGCCCAGATGTTTCCCGCGAGGGCGTGCAGCGGGATATCCTCCCTATCGTGGAGGGCTGCACGGTAAACACGAAATATGGCCCGGTAAAGACGGATTTTATCCTCTTCATTGCGGCGGGGGCGTTTCATGTTTCCAAGGTTTCCGACCTCATTCCGGAATTGCAGGGGCGCTTTCCCATCCGCGTAAAGCTTTCTGCCCTCACCGAGCAGGATTACGAACGAATCCTTTCCCAGCCGGAGCACGCGATTACAAAGCAATACGCGGCGCTGCTTGAAACGGATAACGTTGCGTTGCAATTTACGGACGATGCGCTTTCCGCCATCGCGCATTATGCCTGCCGCGCCAACGAAAGCAGCGAAAACATCGGAGCACGCAGGCTTCACACTATTATGGAGACCGTTTTGGACGACATTTCCTTCAACGCCAGCGGCGAGCATCCGCTCGTCAAGGTGATTGTAGATGAGAATTATGTAAAGGAGCATCTGTCGGACGAGTTCGACGGGGAGGATCTTGAAAAATTCATCCTCTGACGAAACCGCTATGAAACCAATCCTCAGCATTATTATTGCTTTTCTGCTGATGTGCTTGGCAGGGTGTGCTGAAATCGCAACAACGGCCAATGTTTCCGCACGCGCGGAAAACAGTGCGGACGCAGCTATAACTGAGATCACCATTCCGCCGATAGCCACCCCTGCGCAGGTATATTCCACGGCGGAGGGAGGGCAGGCGGAGGCATTTGCGCTGTCCGGCGGAGGTGAACCCGGCCTTACGGCAGCAACGCCATCCGCCCTGCCGATGCCTTCGGAAACTCCGGAGCTTACACCGTCGCCTGCGCCGGATCCAACGCCGGAATACACTGTAGAGCCAGTGGATGAAAAAAAAGCATATTTGAACGCGGGCAGCGCGAATTTGCGTGAAGGTCCCGGCACGGAATACGCGATTCTGGAAGAACTGCTGGAGCTGGAACCGCTTTGCGTCACAGGCAAGATTGAAGAATGGTATCGCGTTGAGGCGGGAAACGAAACGGGGTTTGTGCTTGCGGAGTTTGTTGAATTCGGAACCGCTCCCACGCCGAAGCCAAGCTTCAGCGTAAAATCCATGGATGATAAGGCCGCGTATGTGAATGCGGGCAGCGCGAACTTACGCGAAGGACCGGGGACGAAATACGAGATCGTCGTAGAACTCAGCCGCAACGAAAAAATAAACGTTACAGGAACCTCGGGCGATTGGTACCGCGTTGAATACGGAAGAAAAAAAGGCTTCATTTCTAACGAGTTTGTGGAGTTCGGGGCGCCGCCGACCGCCACACCGAGGCCGACCGCCACACCGAGGCCGACCGCCATGCCAAAACCGGATGTGACTGCTGAGGCCACGCCTAAGCCCACCCCCACCGCAAATGCATCAAATGGAAACTCCTCCTGGGAAACCCCGCGCGATTACTTTTCCGACACGAGCCGTTTTACGGCGGAAGAGCTGCTGTTGATTGCACAGGTGGTGCAGGAGGAAGCGAAAGGAACCTCTGTGGAGGCGCGGGCTGCAGTTGCGAACACGATTTACAACCGCTACCTTTCATCAAAATACCCAGATACAATCGAGGGAATCATCTTCCAGAAAAACCAGTATACGGTTGCGGATGATGAGGATGAGATCCGTTCCGTCAAGCCGGTGGAAAAAACGATCGAGGCTGTCACGCAGATCTTTGTTGAAGGAGATACCTTCCTTCCTGAGGACGTGCTCTTTTTCCGTTCGGCAAGCCGCGGCACAAGCTGGGGGGATAAACGAGAGTATTACGCGACATATGGTAACAACGCCTTTTTCAGGAGCTTCTATTGAGAAAAGCTCCTGAAACCAACAACGAATTGGCAAGAAAACTGCAAAATTAAAATGGGGGAAGAACTGTGATAACGCTGATAAAAAATGTTCGGGCCTATCAGAATGGCACATGGAAGGAAGGGGAAATCCTTATCGCTGGAGATAAGATCGAAGCGATGGCAAGGAAAATTGACTGCACATTCCCGGGAATGCAGGTCATTGATGCTGAGGGCATGCGCTGCATACCGGGGTATCTCGACCAGCATGTGCACATTACAGGCGGCGGCGGGGAAGGCGGTTTTGCAAATCAGGTTCCACCGCTTCCACTGAGCGCACCTGTACGCGCAGGGGTGACAACGCTCGTGGGCCTGCTCGGCACGGATGGCACAACGCGCAGCGTGGAAAGCCTCGTCGCGCGTGCAAAGGCGTTCAACGAACTCGGCCTTACAGCGTTCTGCCTTACGGGCGCATATGAGTTCCCCTCACCCACGGTGACGGGCAGCATTAAAAAAGATATTGTTATGATCCGGGAATGCATCGGCGTCAAGATCGCCATTTCGGATCACCGCAGCATGAATATGGAAAAACGCGACCTTGTCTGGCTTGCTTCACAGGCACGGCAGGCGGGAATCCTTTCCGGCAAGCCTGGCATTACGCATCTGCATACCGGAAGCGGAAAAGCGGAGCTTGACATGCTCTTTGATATTATTGAGACGACGGAAATCCCGATTTTCAATTTCCGGCCGACGCATCTCGGTGGAAAGTTTGAGGCGGCAATGCGATGGACGGATATGGGTGGCTATGCGGATTTCACATGCGGAAACGCACATGCGGAAACCGCAGGAATCGTTGCGCGGGCGCTTGAACGCGCAACGGAGGGGCTTGTTACAATGAGCACGGATGGAAACGGCAGCTTTCCCATCTGGAACGAAAAGAAGGAAATGGTTGGGATCGGTGCAGGAAGCATTGCAAATCTGCACGGCGTAGTGAAAAGCCTTGTTCTGGATAAGGGGCTGCCGCTTGAAACGGCGGTTGCGCCCTGTACGCGAAATGTTGCAAAAGCGCTCGGCCTGTACCCGCAGAAGGGTTGCATCGCGCCGGGCAGCGATGCGGACTTGATTTTGCTGGATGACGCGCTTTCCATCGACACTGTGGTCGCGCATGGAAAAACCATGCTTCGGCACGGCGCTCTGCAATTTCGGGCGAACTTTGAAAACTGAGTATCGGAAGGGAGCGGCAGCTTAAGATGGCGCCGGGAAAGTAAGCTCGTTCATTTTCCTGGCGGACGCAACATAAATCCTGCAGGCAAAGCTCACACTAATACCGCAATTCAACCGAAAGGCGGTATTTTTGTTTATGAAAGCTATCATCATGGCGGGCGGCGCAGGAAAGCGTTTACGGCCGCTTACCTGTACGATGCCAAAGCCAATGGTCCCTTTGCTCAACAAGCCCGTGATCGAGTACTGCGTAGAGCTGCTTGTGCGGCACGGCCTCACAGACATCGGTGTTACGCTGCACTATCTGCCCAATGCGATCAGGAACCATTTAAAGGACGGAGAAAAATGGGGCGCCAAAATTTCGTACTCTATCGAGGATGCGCCGCTTGGTACGGCAGGGAGCGTGCGAAAAGCGGCCGGGGCCGCAAAGGAGCCTGTTTTAGTGATCAGCGGCGATGCGATGACGGACATTGATCTCACCGCCGCCATCCGCACGCATACGCAAAGCGGTGCAAAGGCGACGCTTCTTTTGAAAAAGGTACCTTCTCCGACTGAATACGGTGTGGTTTTGACGGATAAGGACGGCATTGTGACGCGCTTTATCGAAAAGCCAGCGCCGTCAGAAGTGTTCAGCGACCTTGCAAACACAGGAATTTATATATTTGAACCCGAAATCCTTTCGATGATACCGGATTACATGCCCTATGACTTTTCAAACGACCTGTTCCCGCGCCTGCTCAATGAGGGAATCCGGATATTTACGACAGAAGCCTCAGGGTATTGGAGCGACATCGGCGATATTGAACAGTATGCTGCAACGCAGGCGGACATGCTGGATGGAAAGTGCGCATTTGAAACAACGGCAAAGTCCGACGGGCAAGGCATATTCATCGAAGAAAGCGCGCGCATAGGGAAGCGCGCCGTTATCACTGCGCCATGTTACATCGGCGCGAACGCCGAAATTGCGGACAATGCCTATTTCGGCGGATACTCTGTTGCATGCAGCGGTGTGCGGATTGGAAAGAACAGCAGCGTGAAGCGCTGCATCCTGCTGCCGGAGGTCCGCGTGCGTGAAGGGGCTGAGCTGCGCGGTGCAGTGCTCTGCGAGCGCGTTCAGGTAGAGGATGGCGCTTCCATATTTGAAAAGGCTGCGATTGGAGCGGAGAGCGTGCTGGAAAAGCATTGCACCGTTGCGCCGCGCGTATACATCTGGCCGAACAAGCGGCTGGAGCATGACCGCAAGTATACGGAAAACCTTATGTGGGAAGCTGAGGCAGGAAAACAGGCTGTGCGCAACCCGGAAGCCGGATATGTGGACTTCGACCTTACGCCGGAAAGCGCGGCGCGCATCGGTGCATCATTTGCGGCGCTTCGCACGCTTCCCGCGGAACTTGGCGTGGCTTCTGACGGAGTGCAGCAGAGCGTGATGCTCAAATATGCGCTGACGGCGGGCATGGTCTCGCAGGGGGTGGATGTACAGGACATGGGGCTTTGTGCTCCCTCTGCGTTTGCCTATGCAATCCGTATGCTGGGACTCGATGGGGGGATATATATCCGGCGCGGGGAAACAGGGAAGTACGAGGCGGAACTGTTGATTTTGGATGCAATGGGTGCGAGCCTTTCAGCAGGGGAACACCGCAAGTTCCGCCAGCAGTATGAACTTGGTGCACAGCGCCCCGTTACGGCGTCGCGGCTCGGCGTGGTGCAGCGCTATACGGGCGCGGAGCGCGGGTATGAGGCCAGCCTGCGGCGGATGGCACGCTTTGACGGGCGGGCGGGGACCGCTATGGTGATTGCAGGAGATACTGCGCTTTACGATGCTGTTGCGCGCGTACTTTTGCCATGTGGCGTAGGGGTAAAACTTATTGCAGAGCGGGCGCAGGAACCGCTTCTGCGCGCAATGGCGCACGCGGGCGCGCAGCTGGGCTTTCTTGCGGGCGAAAACGGAGCGTTGCCTTCCGCTGTGTTCGGCGAGCATGCGATGAACGAGGAGGAATGCATTGCGATCTTCGCAATTGCGGCGGCCGAAGATGGGCGGCGCACGCTCGTGCTGCCCGCATCGCTTCCTGAGGCGTATTGCTCCGCCGTTCTGGCGCGCGGCGCGCATGTCACGCGAGTACCGGATGCGCCGGCGCGTTGGCAGCATGCCTGCTTTGAAGCGGACGCATATCTTCCGGAACTGTTCGAACCGGAAGCGATGGTCGTGCGCTTTGCGGCGCTTGCGAATGACGGGCGGTTGGAAAAGTTGATCGCAGCCCTTCCAGCAGTGCGCAGGGCTGAGGCAGAGGTCGGCTGTACCTGGCGCGAGGTTGGCCGGGTACTCCGCAGCCTTGTAGAAACCGAGCGGGATGAACGCGTGGAACTGATTGACGGCGTGCATGTAAATGATGACGATGGCTGGGTGCTTGTGCGGCCAAACAAAAACTTTACTGCCTGCAGAGTGATTGCGGGAAGCTTCAAAGAAGAATATGCCGAGGAGCTTTCCCTGATTTACGAACAGAAACTGCGAAGCATTATTGCAGAAGGCAGGGAGGAAAAATAACGGAAAACCGCTTGACGCGGCGGCATGACATGGTAAAATGGGAAGATCAGACAAAAGGAAAGGAACTTCCCATGTTCAACATTGTGCTGGTGGAGCCGGAGATTCCAGAAAATACCGGAAACATTTCCCGCACCTGCGCCGTAACGGGAGCGGCGCTGCACCTGGTGCGCCCGCTTGGCTTTTCAACGGACGATAAGCACCTCAAACGTGCGGGGCTGGATTATTGGAAATATCTCAGCGTGACGTATTATGATTCGTTTGAGGAAGTTGAGGCAGCTCACCCGGAGGCGCGTTTCTTTCTTGCATCAACGCATGCAACACGCAATTATGCACAAGCGGAATATCGGGACGGGGATTTTCTGGTGTTCGGCAAGGAAACAGCCGGCTTGGGGGAAGCGCTGCTTACACGCCGCGCAGCAGATGCCGTGCGCATTCCCATGCGCAACGACAGGCGCTCTCTGAACCTTTCAAACTCAGTTGCAATTGTGCTTTATGAAGCGCTCCGGCAGGTTGGCTTTCCGGATATGCGGTAAGTTTAAAAAACTTAAAAAAATCCCGGAAATGCTGAAAATTCCCTTGACATGACGGGAACGCTTGGTTAAAATAACAAATGTGTGTTTGCTAGGATCGGTGATTTGCGGCCACTAGCCCCGGCAGCGAAGCATCCAACCTCGCACGACACGCCCAAATAAATACATTTACCATTAGGAGGACGCGCCATGAAAACCTATATGGCAAAAGGCGAGACCGTCGAACGTAAGTGGTATGTTGTGGATGCTGACGGAATGGTGCTCGGCCGTCTCGCTTCCCAAGTAGCCGCTATCCTTCGCGGAAAACATAAGCCGATATATACGCCGCATTGCGACACCGGCGACCATGTCATCATCATCAACGCCGGCAAGGTCACGATGACCGGCCACAAGCTCGACCAGAAGATGTACCGCCATCACACCGGATATCCCGGAGGCCTGAAGGAGACCAGCTATCGCGATCTTCTCAGCAAGAAGCCGGAATTTGCTGTGTATGAGGCAATTCGCCGCATGATGCCCAAAGGGCCGCTCGGCCGCCAGATGCTCAAGAAGGTTCGCATTTATGCTGGCCCGGAGCATAAGAACGCTGCGCAGATGCCCGAAACGCTCGTGCTCAAATAAGCGGGAAGGAGAAACGAAACATGGCAACAGTTACCCAGTATCTCGGAACCGGCAGGCGTAAAAAGTCGGTCGCCCGCGTTCGTCTGCTCCCCGGCAGCGGCAATATCACCGTCAACAAGCGTGACATTGAGGATTATTTCGGCTACGAAACCCTTAAGATGATTGTTCGCGCGCCGATGGTGCTTACCGACACGCTTTCCAAGTTCGACGTAAACGTCAACGTTTACGGCGGCGGCTACACCGGTCAGGCCGGTGCGATCCGCCATGGTATCGCCCGTGCGCTTATCGTCGCAGACCCCGAGCTGCGCGGTGCACTTAAGAAAGCCGGATTCCTCACGCGTGATCCGAGGATGAAGGAAAGGAAGAAGTACGGCCTCAAGGCAGCACGCCGCGCGCCGCAGTTCTCCAAGCGTTAACAAACCGTTTTGTGCGCCCCCATTGGATTCCTTTGGGGGCTTGTTTTTATCTTGAAATAATGATTAGAAACGGGAGAAAAGCCATGCGCTTCAAAGCCGTCTTTTTTGACCGGGATAATACTCTGACCTATTATAATCCCCAAAAGCTGGAATGGCGGAACGAAACCGTTGCCGCGTGGAGCGGAAAGCCGTTAGACCAGCCATATGAAAAAATGATGCGCTTGTTTGAACTTGCGGCAGAGGGGCGGAGTCCATGGTGCAGGGATTTAGAGGATGAGCGAGAATTCTTTCGCCGGTATTATCGCCGCCTGCTGATCGGCGAGGGTGTGCAGGAAGATTTGGACGCCCGCGCGGAGCTGCTGTTTCACGAACTTTGGTGCAACAACGACAGGCTGGTATACGACGAAGTGCCGGAGGTGCTCCAATACTTCCGGGAAAAGGGATACAGGCTGGGCGTGATCAGCGACACATCTCCCTCGCTGGAATATACATTGCAGCAACTCGGCATTGCAAAGTACTTTACCTCGTTTACGGCCAGCTCGCTTGTGGACGCAATGAAGCCAAGCCCCGTTATTTTTAATGCGGCGTTGCAGGCGCAGGGCGTTACCGCGCAAGAAAGCCTGTATGTGGACGATTATAAACCGGAGGCGGACGGCGCGCGGGAGCAGGGCTTTACCGCATTTCTGCTGGACCGCAGCGGAAAAAACAGGGAGCCTTGGACGGTTTCAAGCCTCCATCAGATGGTCGATTTCATTAAAAATCTGGATTGAAGAACGCGCTTGTGGTAGAATAAAACCATGGAACAGAATGCAAACAAAATTTATGATGTTGCGGTCATTGGCGGCGGCCCTGCGGGGATTGCAGCGGGCTTATACGCTGCGCGTGCAGGGCGAAGCACGCTTTTGATTGAGGAAATGACGGTGGGCGGCCAGATCACCAAAACACACAATGTGGAAAACTATCCCGGATTTGACGAAGGCATCGACGGATTTTCCCTTGCGGCAAAGATGGAGCAGCAGGCAACGCGTTTTGGGCTTGTTACAAAGTTTGCCACCGTTCAGGAACTTGCACTTTCGGGTGATGTAAAACGCATTGAATGCGGCAAAAAGGTGTTTTTTGCGCGTACGGTAATTCTCGCTATGGGGGCACAGCCGCGTCTGCTCGGCATCCCGGGAGAGGTAGAGCAGATGGGAACGGGCGTTTCTTACTGCGCAACATGCGACGGTGCATTTTTCCGCGGCATGCCGGTTGCGGTTGTCGGCGGCGGGGATACCGCAATTTCGGATGCGCTTTATCTTGCACGTTTTGCGCAGCATGTGTACGTTGTGCACCGGCGGGATACGCTGCGTGCAACGCAGGTCTTGCAGGATGCGGCAAGGCAGGAGCCTTCGATCGAATTCGTGTTTGATACTATGCCGGAGGAAGTCGTAGGCGGTGATGCTGTGGAAGGTCTTCGCGTGAAAAACAAAAGAAACGGGGAAGAACGCACGCTTGCGGTGAAAGGAATATTTGTGGCCGTAGGCACAACGCCACGCTCCGCGCTCGTTCAGAATCTGCTCGACTGCGATGCGGGCGGCTATATTAAAACCGATGCGCACATGCGCACTTCTATCCCGGGCGTATACGCTGCGGGCGATGTGCGCGTAACGCCGTTGCGTCAGGTGGTAACGGCTGCGGCCGACGGTGCTGTGGCGGCAACGATGGCGGTTGAATATCTTATCCAACAGGGTGGAAGCCCCCAATAACGGCCTTTCGGAGGACTATATGGCGAGACTTTTCGGAACGGACGGCGTGCGCGGGATCGCGAACGCCGATCTTTCATGCGAACTTGCGCTGCAAATCGGTGCAGCGGGCGCATATGTGCTTACAAGTGCGGTGCACAATCCACGCATCCTCGTCGGAATGGACACGCGCCGCAGCGGGGACATGCTTGCGGCAGCGCTTACGGCGGGCATCTGCTCCGTTGGCGGGGATGTGCTGAATGTCGGCGTGATCCCTACACCGGCGATGGCTTACCTTGCGCGGCTTTACGAGGCGGATGCCGCCGTGATGATCAGCGCTTCACACAATACGATGGAATATAACGGCATCAAGTGGTTTGATGGAGACGGCTTTAAACTTTCAGACGCTTTGGAGGATGAGATTGAACGCCTGATTCGCGAACGCACGGAATTGCCGCACCCTACGGGCGTGGGCGTGGGCCATGCCATCGAGGCGCGCCGCGCGGTAGATGAATACAAGGCGTTTCTCTGCGGTACGGCACAAACGCGCTTCGATGGCCTGCGTATAGCGCTTGACTGCGCAAACGGGGCATCTGCGGGCATCGCAGCGGATGTGTTCCGCGCGCTCGGCGCGGAGGTGATTGCCCGTAGCGACGAGCCGGATGGGTATAATATCAATGCGCGGTGCGGCTCCACGCATCCGGAAGCATTGCAGGAACTCGTCGTTGAATGCGCTGCGGATGCGGGCTTTGCCTTTGATGGCGATGCTGACCGCGTAATCGCATGCGACGAGCTTGGCAACCTTGTGGATGGAGACCGCATCCTCGGCATTTGCGGCCGGGCGATGCAGGAGGCCGGAACACTCCGCAACAATGCGATTGTTGTTACAGTGATGTCCAACCTGGGCTTGAAAAAGCGCATGCGTGAGCTGGGCATCCGGGTGGAAGAAACCGCTGTGGGCGATCGTTACGTGATGGGGCGCATGCGGGAAGGCGGGTTTGTGCTCGGCGGCGAGCAGTCCGGACATGTGATTTTCCTTGACCGCAATACCACGGGAGACGGTATTCTGAGCGCAATTCAGGTTTTGAATGTGCTCCTTGCAAGCGGAAAGCGGATGTCCCACCTTGCGGCAGAGGTGCCGATTTTCCCGCAGGTGCTTGTGAACGTTGTTGTAGAAAACGGCAGCAAACAAGCTGCGATGCAGGACGAGGAGATGTGGCGGCGCATCCGCGAAATTGAAGCAGAGCTTGGCGAAGCGGGGCGCGTGCTCGTGCGTGCATCCGGCACAGAACCGCTCATCCGCATCATGCTCGAAGGCCAGGATGAGGACGAGATCGGCACGCTTGCCGTTTCCATTGCGAGGATACTCGAAAAGAACCACGGCGGGAGAATCCGTCAGTGAGCGGGATCCCGGCGGAATACACCCTCCGGCGCAGCAAGCGCAAAACGCTTGCCGTGGAGGTGACGCGCGCGGGCGAGGTGATCGTCCGCGCGCCGCTGCGTATGCCCGAGCGGGAGATCCTGCGCTTCCTGCGGGAGCAGCAGGAATGGGTTGAGGCGCACATCACATTACAAAAGCAGCGTGAAGCCGCGCATCCCACACCGAATGCGGAGGAGGAAGCGCGCCTGAAAGCGCTTGCCAAAGAGACGATCCCGCCGCGCGTAGCGCATTATGGGAGTATCATGGGCCTTATCCCCACATCGGTTAAAATCACCTCTGCAAAAACGCGCTTCGGGAGCTGCAGCGTGAAAAACGGGCTTTGCTTTTCCTGGCGGCTGATGCAATATCCGCCGGAAGCGATGGACTATGTTGTTGTGCATGAGCTTGCTCACATTGTTCATAAAAACCATGGAAATGCGTTTTACGCGCTGATTGGAAGCGTTTTGCCGGATTATCCGGCGCGACGCGCGCTGCTTAGGGAATAGAGGGAGCGGGAGAAATTCGCTTACAGAGAGCGGATGGATCATCGTAGTTATATATCATATATTTCTTATCTCCCCGTTGCACTTTATCTATTTTAATGCTAATTTAATATCAAATATTTTATGTTTATAAAATTATTTAAAAGTAGTTGGAATAAGAAATGTATATTATAAACGCTGAAATGGAAATGAAGAACAGGAAAAACAAAAAAACGATAAAGAAATGGGCGCTTATTGGAATCGGCATTGCCATATGCCTCGCGCTGTCCCTTGCGCTGTATTATCTGCCTCAGTCGCTCACGGAGCTGGCCGGAATTGATGATGCGGGGCAGGTGACAAAGCTCTTTCTCGAGAAAGGCGGTGCGGGCGGAACTGTAAAAGCGCTCAGCGGTAAGCAATGCTCTGAAGCAGTCGCATTTCTGAAAACGCTGCACGTGCAAAGGACAGGAAAGACGGATACGGTTACAACAGGCCGGGAATACTTCTATTCCATTCAGGTTGGACAGGCGGAAGCAGATGAAGCCGAGCGGTTTTCCGTTACGTCAGATGGGCGCGTGTTCTTTCGCGACAGGGTTTACTTGATTCAGGAGGATGGAAAAGAGGCGATTCGGGCGCTTGACGCTTGGTACGAAGGCGCGCCGGACGCATAATGAAAATAAACTCCAAAACAAAGAACGCCGCGCGAGGGAATGCGCGGCGTTCTTTGCTGATGCGGCGGCAGAGACCGCCGTGGATTTATTTGGCGTGTTTCCCGACAAGATATGTCAAGAGAAGCTTAAAAATCAATGGCTTTGTCAATGTATTCTACGAGGTCGCTGATGGGTACGCGCACCTGCTGCATGGTATCGCGGTCACGCACGGTAACGGTTTCATCTTCGAGCGTGTCAAAATCGATGGTGATGCAAAGCGGCGTTCCGATCTCGTCCTCACGGCGATACCGTTTGCCGATGGCACCGGCTTCGTCATAATCCACCATGAACCGCTTCGCAAGCATAGTATACACCTCCTTGGCCTTGCCGCCAAGCTTATTTTTTTGCAGCGGCAAAACGGCAGCCTTAAACGGCGCAAGTGCAGGGTGAAGGTGCAGCACATTGCGTACATCGCCACCCTCAAGGGTTTCCTCATCGTAAGCGTCGCACAGGAAAGCGAGCACCATCCGGCCTACGCCGAGGGAAGGCTCGATCACATAAGGAATATACCGGGTGTTATCCTCCTGATCAAAATAGGTCTGATCCTTGCCGGAGGTGGTCTGGTGCGCCGTCAGGTCAAAGTCTGTGCGGGAGGCAACGCCCCAAAGCTCGCCCCACTCGGTAAAGGGGAAGGCGTATTCAAAATCGGTCGTGGCATTGGAATAGTGGCTCAGTTCTTCCTTCTCATGATCCCGGAGCCGCAGGTTTTCCTCATGAATGCCCAGGTCGAGCAGCCATTGATGGCAGAAGTTCTTCCAATACGTGAACCATTCAAGCTCGGTACCCGGTTTGCAGAAGAATTCCAACTCCATCTGCTCAAATTCGCGCGTGCGGAAAATGAAGTTGCCCGGTGTAATTTCATTGCGGAAGGATTTGCCGATCTGCGCAATGCCGAACGGCAGCTTCTTGCGCGCGCTGCGCTGAATGTTCTGGAAGTTTACAAAGATGCCCTGCGCGGTTTCGGGACGGAGATAAACGGTGTTTCTTGCGTCTTCCGTCACGCCCTGGAAGGTCTTGAACATCAGGTTAAACTTGCGGATGTCGGTAAAGTTGTGCTTGCCGCAGGAAGGGCAGGGGATCGCATTTTCGTCGATATAAGCCTTCATTTCCTCCGGGGAGAAAGCATCCACGGGCTTGGGCAGGGTAACGTGTTTTTCCTCCGCCCACCCTTCAATGATTTTGTCAGCACGGAAGCGTTCTTTGCATTCCTTGCAGTCCATAAGCGGATCGGAAAACCCGCCAACGTGGCCGGAAGCAACCCATACCTGAGGGTTCATCAGAATAGCAGAATCAAGGCCGACATTATAGGGGCTTTCCTGAACAAACTTTTTCCACCAGGCCTTTTTTACGTTGTTTTCCAACTCTACGCCCAGCGGGCCGTAGTCCCATGTGTTGGCGAGGCCGCCGTAAATTTCGGAGCCCGCGAAAATGAAGCCGCGATTTTTGCAGAGCGCGACGATTTTATCCATCCCAAAGCGTGCCATATGTGAATTCCTCCAAAAATTAGTTTGCACTTTTATTGTAAAACAAAACCATCGGCTGGCAAGGGCACATACGGCTTTGAAGGGCGGGCATTGTCCGCAGTATTGTTGCAGCCGTTTGCCGCAGCGCCACTACGCCAGCGCAGCTGCGCCGCACTGCAATCATCGCACGCCGCCTCAAAACTCAAAGAACACAAGCCTGCCGGATTGGCGCGTTTCGCGACCGAGGAGGGCGGAATAGTGGGACTATTTCAACCGACGAGAACAATGAAACAGGCCAATCCAGAGGATTGCGTCGTGTGTTCCCTTGTCAACCGATGGTACGAATATCATAACATAGGAAGCCCTTTTGTCAAGAGAAAACGCTTGCATTCCACTTCTTTGTCGTGTGCCCCCGCAAGCACACATCTATGGCAGAATGCGTACTATATCGTAGCAAGAGCCGAAAGGCCAGCAACAAAATTAAGGAGGAGACACAAAATGTGTAATTTGGGTATGTGCGGCAATAACTGGTGGTGGATCATCATCCTGATCCTGCTTGCCGGCGGGTTTAGCAACAACGGCTGCGGCTGCGATAACGATTGTGGTTGCAATAACTGGTGGTGGATCATCATCCTGATCCTGCTTGCCGGTGGGTTTAGCAACAATGGCTGCGGCTGCGACAACGATTGCGGCTGCGGCAACAACAATAACAACTGTGGCTGCGGCTGCGGCTGCTAATTGATGGCGCTGCGGGCATGGACCAAGCCCGCCAAATGCGGCACGGCAATTTTTGCCGTGCCGCATTCTGTTTACAGCGCTATAAAAAGCGCAAGAAGTTCACAAAAGTTTTTCTTTTTAGAGCCTCAGCATTGAAATGCCTTCCAAAATGCGTTAAACTATATACGTAATTCATGTTTCTTACCATAACGGAGCAATGAAAACGGGGATTCACGGCATCTTTCATACCATGAATAAGGTTCCCCGATTTTTTATGGCTTTGTGCTTGGAGAGGAACAGCATTCATTTAAGGAAAGGAAGGTTTCTTACATGTTGGAAAAGCTCTTTAAACTGAAAGAACACAACACCACCGTGAAGACGGAGATTATTGCCGGCATTACAACGTTTTTTGCCATGGCTTACATCATCTTCGTCAACCCCAACTTCCTGAGCCAGGCGGGGATGGACTTCAATGCAGTTATGATGGCAACTTGCCTCGCCGCGGCACTCGGCACGCTCCTTACCGCTTTTATGGCGAATGTGCCGTTTGCACAGGCTCCGGGTATGGGCTTGAACGCATTCTTCACCTATAGCGTATGCATGGGCATGGGCTATACTTGGCAGAACGCGCTTGCTATCGTGATGCTCTCCGGCCTGATCTTCTTCGCGGTTTCCGTTTCTCCGCTCCGCTCCAAGATTATTGCGGCAATTCCTGCGTCCCTGAAGAGCGCGATCAGCGCCGGCATCGGCCTGTTCATTGCCCTGATCGGCATGCTCAATACCGGTATTGTTACTGCCGCCAACAATCTCGTTGACATGGGTAATATTACGGGCGGCAGTGCGCTTGTGGCGCTCATTGGCTTGATTATCACCGCTGTTCTGATGGCCTACAAGGTAAAAGGCGCAATTTTCATCGGTATCATTGCAACCACAATCGTCGGCATTCCATTTGGCGTAACCACCTTCCCTGAGGAAATCTCTTTCCATGGGTTCTCCACTTTGGCTCCCGTATTTGGCAAGGTGTTCACAGAAGGTTTTGATGGAATCATGGCGCATGGCTTGCTTGCCCTGATCACCGCAATCGTTACTTTTGCCATCTGCGATTGCTTCGACACTGTCGGCACGTTGATTGGTACTGCAAAGGCTGCCAACATGCTTGATAAGGACGGCAACCTGCCCAAGGGCGATAAAGCGCTCATCGCAGACTCCATCGCGACCGTTTGCGGCGCAGTCCTCGGCACTTCCACTGTGACCACTTTCGTTGAAAGCTCCACCGGCATCAGCGAAGGCGGCCGCACCGGCCTGACCAGCGCTGTCGTTGGCATCCTGTTCATCCTTGCAGCATTTTTCTTCGGCCCAATTGCGCTGATCGTGCCCGGAGCTGCAACTGCGCCGGCTCTGATTATCGTTGGCGTGCTGATGCTCGGCAATGCAGCCGACATTAACTGGAGGGACATTGAAACTGCAATTCCCTGTTTCCTGACAATCGCCATGATGCCGTTTGCCTACTCGATCTCCGATGGTATCGGCTTCGGCTTCATCTCCTACACCGTTATCAAGATGGCACGCGGCAAGTTCAAGGAAGTTCCCGTTTTCCTGTATGTGATTTCGGCGCTGTTCATTCTCCAATACGTCCTCAGCTTCCGATAATTGGCGGGAGAGATACATAGGCGGCGATTTTTCGCCGCCTATTTTTTGCCCGATTTGATTCGAAAAAAGTTTACTTGCCTTTTTTGTGCCGATCCATTACCTTATTTATATACAGGCGTATGCTTGATATAAAGGGAGGATTACTGTATGAAGAAGCTTAGCCCGCCGCGTGCGCTTTTGACGGTAGCGCTGCTTTTAACAGCCGCTTTCCTGATTTGCTTTGGCCTTATGCGCGGCGAGTTTATGCGAGTATTATCCAAGGCGGCGTCAATTTGCCTTGAATGTATCGGAATTGGGTGAGATGATGCATAAAAAGATAAAACAAATTATCCGCCCGTTAATTCAAGGGTTGAGCGCGCTTGCTTTCAACCTGAATCTAAGCGGATTCGCCTCTGGCAGTATCTATACCGGTCCGTTCAAAGGCGTATGCGTGCCGGTTCTTAACTGCTACTCCTGCCCTGGTGCGGTGGGCGCATGTCCGATCGGCGCACTGCAATCCTCTTTTGCAGCCATCGGAGGAAAGCTTGCGTACTACGTACTGGGCATGCTGCTGCTTTTTTCAATTACGCTCGGCCGCTTTTTTTGTGGGTGGCTTTGTCCTTTCGGGGCAGCGCAGGGGCTGTTGCATAAGGCTCCTGTGAAGAAACTTAAAATTCCAAAGCGTGTTGATGCTCCGCTGCGATATCTGAAATATGCGGCGCTTTTCGTGCTTGTCATCGGCCTGCCGCTGCTTGCCCGCAACGGTGTTAACATGAGTTCACCTTATTTTTGCAAATGGATCTGCCCGGCGGGGACGCTTGAGGGCGGCGTACCGCTTGCACTTGCGAATAGTTCTGTGCGGGGGGCTTTGGGCGGCCAATTTGCATGGAAACTATCGCTTGCTGTGGCAATCCTTGTGCTTTGCTTTTTTATATATCGGCCGTTCTGCAAATATCTTTGCCCGCTCGGCGCGTTTTATGGTATGTTTGCAAAACTCAGCTTATATCGCTACACTGTGGATGCAAGCGCCTGTACGCACTGCGCCGCCTGCACACAGGTTTGTAAAATGGGGGTGGATCCCGCACACGAGCCAAACAGCGGCGAGTGTATTCGCTGTGGGGATTGTAAGCGTATTTGCCCGACAGGCGCCTTGAAAGCGCGTGCATGCTTTGAATGTGAAAAACAGAATTTAACGCAAAAAGGAGCTAACGAATGAAGAAATTGATTTGCTTTACAAGCGTTTTGGCATTTCTCTGCGCCGCGCTTTCCGGCTGTGTCAGCATCGAGTTTAATGGCTTGTACGCGCAAACGCCGGAGGTGACAGATTCAAGCCGCACGCCGCAACTTGAAACGCCGGGCACGGTGGTGCTGCCGACTGAAACGCCTGCGCCAGTTCCTGTTTCCTTTGATTTCGATACGGTGGATTTGGATGGAAACGCAGTGAACACGCGTGAATTTGCGGCGGAGCATGAATTGACGCTCGTGAATTTTTGGGCAACATGGTGCGGCCCTTGCGTCGGCGAAATGCCGGAGCTCCAAAGCTTGCACGAACGGTTTTCCACAGAAGCGGCGGAGACTGATGTAGCAATTCTGGGCGTATGGCTTGATACGGAGAGCGCAGGGGATCTGGATGCAGTGCTGGAATATACCGGAGCCGCGTATCCCATCGTGGAATTCCGCAATGAAATGCAGAATGCGGTGGAACTGCAGTATATCCCGGCCACAATCTTCCTGAATAAGGATGGCGACATCGTGGGAAAGCCCGTCGTCGGTGCTCTGGATGCGGAGGGATGGCTTGCGGAGATTGAAGGGCGGTTTAAAGAGCTGGAATAGAATAAGGCAAAAGCAAAGCATAGGCGGGCAATAAAACCCGCCTATGCTTTGCTTTTGCAGCGCCCTTAACGCATGTCTTCCTTAGCGCCTGAAACAAGCGCCTCCTTTTCCGCATGCGTCAAACGCTTAAAAGCGCATTCACGGCGCATCGCCTCGCTTTTTCCATCAAAGCATTCGGAATAGACGAGCGCCACAGGGAGGCGGGAGCGGGTATACTTTGCACCGCGCCCCAAATTGTGCGTGCGGACGCGGGCCGCAAGGTCAGCGGCATAACCGGAATAATATGTGCCGTCCGCACAGCGCACAATGTAGGCGTAATACATGGCTCAGTATCCCAGTTCCTCGTCAATCAGCACAAGGTGCAACTCGGAAAGCAGGTTCGGGGGATATTCGATAATACTTGTTATTTTGCACATGCGGCGCGGGGAAGCGCAATCCGTGCACTCTCCTGTGAGCGCGCAGGGGGTGTTCGTATTGAGGCGGCGTCCGTTTGCAGGGCAAGCTACACGTTTGATGCGGGCAATGGCTTCGTCCAGACCGCCCTCAACAAGCTTGTTTTTTCCAATAAACAGAATTACTTTTTTCGGCCCTGCAAACATGCCCGCGACGCGGTTGCCTGTGCCGTCAATGTTTACAAGCCTGCCGTCGCGTGTGACTGCGTTCGTGGAGCAGACGAACCAGTCCGCATGTGCAGCGCTCGCTTGGGCCTTACCGGGGTCGTCGGATTTCCAATGCCAATATACGGCGTTTCCGTTTTCCTGCAGCGTTTCATAAAGTCCAAGTTCCGTTACCGTAACGGAACCGCCGAACCCAACGGAACCGCCGCCGATAAGCGAAATCCCCAGCTCCTTTGCTTCAGCCGCAGTTGCTGCACTATGCACAAGGAAGCGGCGCTTTTCGAGCGCTTTCACAAATTCATCATACCGTTCGCAGAACATGTTCGTATACACCTCCAGATCAGATTAAAAAAAGTATAGCACAACACGGGCGGCGCTTGCAATTTGCAAGTGTTTCAAGTATGATTTTATACGGATAATTTTGCGAATTTGAAATAGATAAAGCTCGGAGGAATACGATGGCATACAGCCAGGACTTGATTCGGAACTTTTGCATCATCGCACACATCGACCACGGGAAATCCACCCTGGCCGACCGCATGATGGAGCTGACGGACACCGTTGCCCTGCGCGATATGGAGGCGCAGATGCTCGACACAATGGACATTGAGCGTGAGCGCGGCATCACAATCAAAGCCACGGCTGTGCGGATGTTCTACACGCATACCGACGGCAAACAATACATGTTCAATCTCATCGACACGCCGGGCCACGTAGACTTTACGTACGAAGTTTCCCGCGCGCTTGCAGCGTGTGAAGGTGCGGTGCTTGTTGTGGATGCTACGCAGGGCATTGAAGCGCAAACGCTTGCAAACGTATACCTTGCGCTGGATAACGGGTTGGAGATCGTCCCGGTCATCAATAAGATCGACCTGCCAAGCGCCGATGCAGAGCACGCCATCCGTGAAATAGAGGATGTGATCGGACTGCCTGCGGCGGATGCGCCGCGCATTTCAGCGAAGCTTGGCACAAACGTGAACGAGGTGCTCGCACAGATTGTAGAGCTTGTGCCGCCACCCGCAGGCCGCGCTGACGTGCCGCTGCGCGCGTTGATTTTCGATAGCATTTATGACAATTATAAGGGCGCTTTGAGCTATGTGCGCGTCAAAGAAGGCACGGTTCGCGCAGGCATGCAGATCCGCTCCATGGCGACGGGCCGGGAGTTTGAGGTGACGGAGGTCGGCGTATTTACCCCTGCCCTTAAGCCGACTGATGAGCTTTCGGCCGGTGAGGTCGGTTATATTTCCGCTTCGATCAAAAGCGTATCCGAAACCAAGGTGGGAGATACCATCACCGATGCGGACAATCCGGCTGCGGAACCGCTGCCCGGTTATAAACAGGCGAACCCGATGGTATTCTGCGGCATCTATCCCGCGGATGGGGCGGATTATGAATCGCTGCGCGATGCGTTGGATAAGCTGGTTTTGAACGACGCATCCCTTTCCTATGAACCGGAAACTTCAATGGCGCTCGGCTTTGGCTTCCGCTGCGGCTTCCTTGGGCTTCTGCACATGGAAATCATTCAGGAACGGCTGGAGCGTGAGTTCGATCTTGACCTTGTAACGACTGCGCCAAGTGTCATTTACAAGGTCAGGAAAAATGACGGGACTGAGCTTACGGTTGACAACCCCAGCAATCTGCCGGATCCTTCTGAGATTCAATCCATGGAAGAGCCGATGGTTGAAGCGCATATCATGACGCCTTCGGACTATGTGGGCGCAATTATGGAGCTTTGCCAGGAAAAGCGCGGCGTTTTCCGCGACATGAAATACATTGAAGAAAACCGCGTGAACATCCTGTACGAACTTCCGCTCAACGAGATCATCTATGATTTCTTCGACCAGCTGAAATCCCGCAGCCGCGGATATGCATCCTTTGATTATGAGCTTAAGGAGTATGTGCAGTCTGATCTGGTGAAACTTGATTTTCTGCTCAATGGCGATATGTGCGATGCGCTTTCCACCATTGTGCACCGGGATAAAGCATACGCAAAAGGCCGTGCCGTTGCGGAAAAGCTGCAGGAGGTGATTCCGCGCCAGCAATTTGAAATCCCCATTCAGGCAGCCATTGGCGGGAAAATCATCGCGCGCGAAACCGTGCGCGCTGTGCGTAAGGACGTGCTTGCAAAGTGTTACGGCGGCGATATCACGCGCAAAAAGAAACTGCTTGAAAAGCAGAAGGAAGGTAAAAAGCGCATGCGCCAGATCGGGACCGTCTCACTGCCGAGCGAGGCATTCATGAGCGTGCTGCGCATTAACTGAGGCAAAGTATGGCTGGACTGTATCTTCACATTCCGTATTGCAAGTCAAAATGCCGCTACTGCGATTTCGTTTCGTTTGCGGACTGCGAAAGCATGGGGGAATACTGTGCCGCGCTTTTGAAGGAAATGCGGCTTGATGCCGCCGCGCTTCCGAAACAGGCATATGATACCGTTTTTTTCGGCGGCGGTACACCGTCCATTCTGCCTGTCGGAGCGGTGGCAATGCTGATGGACGCGCTGCGCGCATCGTTTGAAATTATGCCGGATGCAGAGATTACCATTGAAGCCAACCCAGGCACGCTCAATGGAACCAAACTGCGGGAATACCGGGCGGCCGGCATTAACCGCCTGTCCATGGGGCTGCAAAGCACAAACGACGCTCTTTTGGAAACGATTGGGCGCATACATCGCTATGCGGATTTTGTGCAAAACTATGAGTGCGCAAGGGCGGCCGGGTTCACGAACATCAGTGCGGATCTGATGTACGGCCTTCCGGGGCAGACGGTAAAGGATCATCTGGACGCGATCGAGACGCTTTACAGGCTTGGGCTCAATCATATCTCTGCGTATTCGCTCATCGTGGAGGAGGGGACACCCCTGTATACCGATGTGACCGGCGGCGCGGAGAGCCTTCCTGCGGAGGATGATGTGTATCTGATGCATCGGCGTGGCATGGAGTTCCTTGAAACGCTCGGGTATGCGCGCTATGAGATATCCAACTATGCAAAGCCGGGGTTTGCTTCCCGGCACAACCTGAATTATTGGGAGAACGGCGTGTACCTTGGCCTTGGACTCAACTCCCATTCCGCGATGCGCATAAATGGAAGCTGGATGCGCTTTGCAAACACGGAGCGGCTTTCGGATTACATCATAAGCTGTAATCAGGGCATTCGGCCGCTTGCATCGGAGCCGGAGGTAATTCCGCGCGCGGAAGAGATGTTTGAAACGGTGATGCTCGGTCTGCGCAAAACGGAGGGTATTTCAGAAGCCGCGTTTCGCTTGCGCTTTGGCAAAAGCATCGAGGACGTATATCCAGAGGCCCTTAAATCGCTTGCCACGCGCGGCTGGCTTGTGCGGGATAACGGGGCCTGCCGCCTGACGGATGAGGGGCTGGATTTCCAAAATGAAGCGCTTTTGGCTTTTTTGCCGGACTGATGGCACCACTTTGTTGCAGCGCGAAATTATCATTTTAATGTTACCGTTTTGTCACAATGGTAAGCTCTGCACGGGTTGACAAAGGCTCGCCGCAGAGCTATATTTTTACTGTACGGTTTAGCACTCAATATGCGTGAGTGCTAACAGACACCCACAAACGGCAAAGAGGGAAAGGAGGGAGCCACAATGGAACTGGATGCACGGAAAATGCAGATTTTACAGGCGATTATCGATGATTATATCCTGACCGCCACACCGGTTGGCTCCCGCACGATTGCAAAGCGTTCGGACATCGGCTTTTCCTCCGCTACGATCCGCAATGAGATGGCAGACCTTGAAGACATGGGGTATCTTGACCAGCCGCATACCTCCGCCGGACGGATTCCGTCCGACAAAGCATACCGGCTTTACGTCAACACCATCATGCAGCGTGCAAAGCTGAGCGATGCGGAGATACACTATATTCAGGATCATTACTCCCACCGGCTGGATGAAGTGGACGAGGTTGTAAAGCAAACGGCATGGGTGCTTTCCAGCATCACGAAATATACCTCTATGGTGCTTGCGCCGCAGCTTCACGCCATCAAGCTGAAGTACATCCACTTGGTGCCCATTGCGGAAGATAAAGCGCTCGCCATTGTTGTGACGGATGCCGGGATGACGCGGGATTCCATTATCCGCATCCCGCAGGGAATGTCCCCAGACGCGCTAACGCGCCTTGGCAGAACGCTTTCGGCGCGGTTTTCCAACTGCCGGCTGGATGAGATCACGTTGCAGCAGTTTAAGGGGATTACCGGAGAGGTTGCGGAACAAAAAGCGTTTCTTGATGCGATGCTCCGCAGCGTGCGCAAAAGCATGTCTCCGGGCGTGCGCAGCGTGGAACTTTCCGGGGCAACGAATATCCTGAATTATCCTGAATACAGCGATATGGAACGTGCGCGCGCCCTTCTCACTGCGATTGAGGAAAAAGATATGCTCTACCGTATGCTGACGGAAGCCACGAACGTGGAATTTTCCGTACACATCGGTGCGGAAAATGAAGATGAGAGCATTAAGGATTGCAGCGTTGTGACGGCTACGTATAAAATTGGCTCAAACCCGATTGGCTCTTTCGGCGTGATTGGCCCTACGCGAATGGATTATGCACGCGTGCTGGCCATGCTTGGGCAGATTGGAAAGAGCCTTAGCGAAGTGCTTACGAATATGTTTGAAGAGGAGCGAAAGTAACTTGGCAAAGAAAAAGGAACAGGCGCCGAAGGAACAGGCGCAGCAAACGCCCGAAACAAATGGGACCGCCGCAGAGGCGGAACAGGTTCCGGAAATCCCGGAAACCGTGACGCTGACGCGGGATGAGTTCGATCAGGTAAAGAACCGGATCGACGCGTTGCAGAAAGACAAGGATGACACAGTCGCAATGGCGCAGCGTCTGCAGGCGGATTTTGATAATTACCGCAAGCGCAATGCCGCAATCCGGATGGATAGCCTTGAGGAAGGCACCCGGGAGCTTATCCGGTCGTTGCTGCCGGTGCTCGACAATTTTGACAGAGCGCTTGACAACAGCGAAACTGCCGATCAGGGTTGGGTGGACGGCGTGAGGCTCGTCCATAAACAGTTCATGGGCATTCTCGAAAAAAACGGCCTCACAGAAATCCCGGCTGAGGGCGCGTTCAACGCGGATCTGCATGAGGCAGTCATGCAGGAGGAAGCCGAGGGGGTGCAAAGCGGCGAGATTCTCTCTGTTCTGCAAAAAGGATATAAAGTGAAAGATCGCATTATTCGCCACAGCATGGTGAAGGTTGCGAAATAATAAAAAAAAGAAACCGCAATTTAAACGGATTTGGAGGAAATAAACTATGGCAAAGATTATCGGCATTGATTTGGGTACCACGAATTCCTGTGTGGCAGTGCTGGAGGGCGGCGAACCCGTCGTGATCCCCAACGCAGAGGGCGCACGTACAACACCTTCCGTTGTCGCATTCAAGGACAATGAACGCATTGTCGGCAATGCAGCGAAGCGCCAGGCCATTACCAACCCGGATAGGACCATCAGCTCCATCAAACGCGAAATGGGTTCTTCCTACAAGAAAAACATCGATGGCAAGGACTATACGCCGCAGGAGATTTCCGCAATGATCCTGCAGAAGCTTAAGCAGGATGCGGAAGCTTACCTTGGTGAAAAGGTTTCTCAGGCCGTCATTACCGTGCCGGCATATTTCAGCGACAGCCAGCGCCAGGCCACGAAGGATGCGGGCCGCATCGCAGGCCTTGAAGTGCTGCGCATCATCAACGAACCAACGGCGGCTGCGCTTGCCTATGGCATGGATAAGGAAAACAACCAGAAGATTCTGGTGTATGACCTTGGCGGCGGCACGTTCGACGTTTCCATCCTTGAGATCGGCGACGGTGTGTTTGAAGTGCTTGCAACCCACGGCAATAACCGCTTGGGCGGCGATGATTTTGACCAGCGCGTGATGGATTACATCATCAAGCAGTTCAAGAGCGAAAGCGGCATCGACCTTTCTTCCGACCGCATGGCGCTCCAGCGCCTGAAGGAAGCCGCGGAGAAGGCGAAGATTGAGCTTTCCAGCATGGCGCAGACCAACGTGAACCTTCCGTTTATTACGGCGGACGCAACCGGCCCGAAGCACCTTGACATGACGATCACCCGCGCGAAGTTCAATGAGCTTACGCACGATCTGGTGGATAAGACGAAGGACTGCATGCATATTGCCATGAAGGATGCGGCGCTTTCCAATGCACAGATCGACAAGGTCATCCTTGTGGGCGGTTCGACCCGTATCCCCGCTGTTCAGGAAATGGTAAAGACGGTCACGGGCAAGGAGCCGTTCAAGGGAATCAACCCGGACGAATGTGTTGCCATCGGTGCGGCCATTCAGGGCGGCGTGCTCGGCGGCGAGGTGAAGGATATCCTGCTGCTTGATGTGACCCCGCTTTCCCTCGGCATTGAAACCGTGGGCGGTGTGTTCACCCGCCTGATCGACCGCAACACGACGATCCCGACCAAGAAGAGCCAAATCTTCTCTACCGCGGCGGACGGCCAAACCAGCGTGGAAGTGCATGTTCTTCAGGGTGAGCGCGAGATGGCGCAGTATAATAAGACGCTCGGTCGCTTCCAGCTTGCCGGCATCGCACCCGCACCGCGCGGCGTGCCGCAGATCGAGGTTAGCTTCGATATCGACGCAAACGGCATCGTGCATGTTTCCGCAAAGGATCTTGGCACCGGCAATGAGCAGAAGGTAACGATTACGGCATCCACTAACCTCAGCGAGGATGAAATCAAGAAAGCTGTGCGTGATGCGGAGCAATTTGCCAATGAAGATAAGGAGCGTAAGGAGGAAGTTGAGACCCGCAACCATGCGGACAGCATGGTGTACTCCACCGAAAAGACCCTGAAGGAGCTTGGCGATAAGCTTTCTGCGGACGATAAGGCCAAGGTGGAAGCTGAAGTCAAGGCCGTGCAGGAGGCACTGAAGGGCACTGATACTGCTGCGATCAAGGCTGCAAGCGAAAAGCTGACCGAGGTTTCTTACGAAGTGTTTGGCAAGATTTACCAGCAGGCACAGCAGGAAGCTGCGGCAAACGGAGGAGCGGGCTTCGATCCGAATGCGGCAAACGGCGGCGCACAGCAAGGGGATGACACCGTTGTTGATGCTGACTATGAGGTCGTGGACGACGACAAAAAATAAACCAAAGGGCTTTTTCGGGCCCACAATCGGATAGAAAACCCTGTTTAAGAGCCGGGGCAGCGATGCCTTGGCTCTTGCGGGGTAGCCGGACAATGCGGCAAGGCGGTGGCCGGTCGCATCTGCTCAGGCTATGAAAGGAGCGTTGGGGAATTGGCAAAGGCAGATTACTACGAGGTGCTTGGCGTCAACAAGGACGCAACCGACAGCGAGATAAAAAGCGCCTTTCGCAAAGCGGCAAAGCAGTATCATCCGGACCTGCATCCGGGCGATAAGGAAGCTGAAGCCAAATTCAAAGAAATCAACGAGGCATATGAGGTGCTTTCGGACAGCACAAAGCGCGCCCAGTATGACCAGTTTGGCCATGCTGCGTTCGACCCTGCGGCCGGCGGCGCGGGTGGTGGCTACAGCGGGGCAGGTTTTGGAGATTTTTCAGACATTTTCAGTTCTGTGTTCGGCGGATTCGGCGGATTCGGGGGAACGACCCACCGGAACGGGCCCATACCGGGCGACGATTTGAAATATAACCTCACCATTACGTTTGAGGAGGCCGCGTTCGGAGCGCGCAAGGAGATTCTGATCCCGCGTGAAGAGGTTTGCAAGACCTGCGGCGGCACTGGCGCCAAGCCGGGAACGCAGCCGGCAAAGTGTACTGCCTGCGGCGGCAGCGGTCAGGTACGCGTGCAGCAAAACACTCCTTTTGGTTCGTTTGCTACCGTGCGCACCTGTGACGCGTGCGGCGGCACGGGAAAGATCATTAAGGAGCCCTGCGCGGAATGCCGTGGAAAAGGGCGCATTCATAAATCAAACCGTATTGTGGTGAATATCCCGGCGGGCATTGACAACGGGCAAACGCTTACCTTGCGCGGCGAGGGCGAAGCGGGGTACCGTGGCGGCCCCAATGGAGACCTGTATGTTGTAATCAGCGTGCGGCCGCATAAGCTGTTTACGCGCAAAGGGTATGATTTGTATCTTGATATGAACATTCCGGTGACGGTCGCTGCGCTTGGCGGAGAAATCCAGGTGCCTACGCTGACGGGCACGGTGAAATATACGGTTCCCGAAGGAACGCAGCCCGGAACGACCTTCCGCCTGCGGGAGCAGGGGATTACAAGGCTTAATGCCTCCGGCAAGGGGGATATGCTGGTGCGCGCAAACGTTCAGATTCCGAGAAAGCTCAATGAGGAGCAGCGGGAGCTGATGCGCAAGTTAGCCGAAGCGCTTGGGGACAGGGTTGCGGACTCTAAACCGGTGAAACGCGGGATTTTTGAAAAAATGAAGGATAAGCGCAGCTGAGATTTGCGCATGGCGCGAAGGATCGCGCGCTGATTGAGGACCAGATGAAACGGGCAGCTTCTGCAAAGAAGATGCCCGTTTGTGCATTATTCCAAGGCGAGTTCTGCCGGAGGTTCGTTTTGAGAGAAGGAGAACAGCTCCAAAGCAAGCCGCTTGGTGGTTGGTGCAACAGGCGTTTGAACGATGCAGGCTTTGAGCGGAAGCCCGTTTTTGCCAACAGGCTGATCCGGCTTTATCCGAAACATGAGGGCCTGAGAAGATGCCGGGTTTTCAGGAATGCACTTTAAAAAATCCTGTAAATAGAATTGTAGGAAGATGTCGGCTTCGCTCTCATATTCAACAATTGGATAACACATCCCCTTGGGGCATTCCAAAATAAGGAGCGATTCTATATCCGCCTGCCTTTTTGCAAGTTCCTCAAAAGAATAATTTTTCGTAATGCGCGGATCCTGAAACATCCGTTCACATTCCTTCCATGGGTCAAAAAGAGAGACCCGCTCAATATAATACCAATGCTCTGCTTTACCCTTCTTGTCCCGGAAAGTCCGCCTTGCGCTGTATCGGCCGCCGACGGAAAGCGAAACCGTTTTTTCTACGGGATGCACTGTGTTTGCAGGGCGCACGGCAACACGAAGCGGAGCGTTGTTCGAAATCTCCGCAAGCGTACTATAACTGCCGGTAAGTTCCAGCCTGGAGAAAAACAGGTTTTCATAGCTTAATTGCAGGAACGACTCCGGCTGCCAGCCATCGCACAGAAATGCAGCAATCAGAACAAGGCTTTCCCAATCCTGCATGCGGAGGGCGCCTGTTTCCGTGATGTTTATCTTGTAGGAGGCATCACCGATAAACAGCGTATGGCTTCCTTCAAAGGCATCTGGAAAATGAGCGGCATACTGTTCTTTTCGCAGCATATCGCGGTTGGTTGCACATGCCTGCATGCCGTCATTCAATTCGAAGATTTGGGCGGTCTCAAGCAATTCATTATACGCGGCATTGTATTGAAGAAAAACAAGGCTCACCGTATCCCGTCGGCGTATCAGGCCGAGCGCGCGGCACAGCGTTCCATGAAGCGTGAATGTTCCGCTGATGGTTCTGAGCTCATCAATGCTGTGAATAAGATCTTGCAGGTACTGTAAGGTCATTGCATGCTTTCTCCTGAAATTTGATTGTTTATCTGCCCGCCAAACGATACAATTCGGTGATGCTGCCGCCTTCACCAAGCCGGAAGAGGAAGTCACCGTTGAGCACTGTGGGTTGATCAGCCTGATACGCAAAGAAGTATTCGGTATAGATATAGTCCTCAAAACGGCGCGCGGAATAAACGTTGAAACCAACGAGCGTCCCTGTGGCAGAAAGCCGGCTTTCGGGGTGACTGCGCGCGTTTTCTACCAACTGCCGGAGCTTTGCCTGATCCGCTTCATAAAACGCGAGTATCTCCGGCGTAGTTTCAGGCACCATAGAAAGCGGTTTTGCAGCATCGATCAATCCTTGGTAAAAGATCAATTCCGTGTCCCCAATGGAAAGCTGAAGGGAATGGTGGCTCTGCGCGCAAATTTGCAGCATGGCGGCGCCGCTGTCATAGCATGAAATGCGTACCGGGAGCAGCGCGTCCAGCTTAGAAAGGCGATCCTGCAGGCGGGCACAGGCTTGTTCGTACTTTTGCGCATCCAACATGCGGAGCGCGGAAAGCTCAACGAACTGCGCTGCGCCTTCAATGGCCTCAATGCGGCTTTCATAGCCGTATTCAAATGGAAAATGTTCCATCCGATAGCGGCGGAGGGAAAGAAGCCGGCCAAAGCAGCCGGCATCATGCCGGGAAAGCAGGCGAGAAAGCAGCTTGTTTTCTTCATGCCGCAACGCGAGAAGCTCCGGGCAGGTTTGGTATTTTTGAATGGCTTCGAATTCGTTGGCAAACCGTTTCTCCCCGCATTCCTGCTGAAAGGCGTGAAACATTTCATGTACGATTTTTGCAGAAAGGACATCCGGATCAAGTTGTTCAGACAGTTCCCAAATTGCAATCTGTTCCCCACGAAAGTTGATTGAAGTATTGCCAAGAAACGTGTCCGTGCGCGCGAAGGTTTCTCCGTCGAAATATACGGAAGCATGATCATAAAGCGCAAACCGGAACGGATGAAATCCTGGCCATAAAAGAGAAAAATCAAGGGAGGCGAGCCGGTTTGCAGTCTGTTCTGCGCAAGTTTTCAGATCGGTATTCATAATGTAAACCCTCCAAAAATAAAATGGATGCACAAGGGGGAATGAATCAGTTCGCGCCATATATCGTTAGTATACTGCATTGGGCTGTCCGGCGCAAATGAAGCCGAATATACAGGCAACAAACAGATGTTGCCTGCATGTTTTTTGTTGCGTGATGCCCCAAAATGTTCTATATTATAAACGATATTGTAAAGGATGGACTTCAGGTATGAAATGGATCGAAATGACGGTGTTCACAACCGAACAGGGGCTTGACGCAGTTGCTGCCCGCTTTGATATGCTTGGCATTCAGCAGGTGATGATCGAGCAGGGGCGGGAAAGCATCGAAGCTTTTTTAAAGGAAACGGCGAAGTATTGGGACTATGCGGATACGGATGAACTTGTTGCAGGGGAAGAACCCTGCGTAAAAGCTTATCTAGCGGACGCGGGGGAGAACATGGAGCTGGTTCATTTGGCGGAGGCTTCGTTTGACGCGCTCAGAAAAACGGATGTTGGAATTGACCTTGGGAGCCTGCGTTTTGTCGTACGTTTGGCCGATGATGAGGACTGGGCAAACAATTGGAAAGCTTATTATAAACCGCTAAAAATCGGAAGCCGGCTTCTTGTGCGCCCTTCATGGGAGTCGCTGGCGGATGCAGAAGGCCGCACGGTGCTTTCGCTTGATCCCGGCATGGCTTTCGGCACAGGGTCGCACCACACCACGCGCATGTGTCTGGAATATCTCGAAAAGATTATAAAAAACGGCGATGCACTGCTTGATCTTGGATGCGGCAGCGGCATTCTTTCCATTGCGGGCGTTCTGCTGGGCGCAAAGACCGCGCTTGCTGTGGACATTGACCCGATCGCGGAAAAGATTGCTTATGAAAACGCGGAGCTCAACGGAGTCGGGCGTGACCGCTATGAAGTGCGCATTGGAGATGTGCTCACGGATGCTGCGCTGCGCACGGGGCTTGCGGCCCGGCAATACGAGGTTATTACCGCGAACATCGTTGCATCGGTCATCATCGCGCTGTTGCCGGTCGTGCCGCCGCTTTTGAAAACAGGAGGCGCATTTATCACGTCCGGCATCATCCGGGAACGGTTGGACGAAGTGAAGGACGCGATCGTTTCAAACGGGCTTACGGTTGTTGAAACCAACATAAACGAGGAATGGTGCGCCATCCTGGCGCGAAAGGAGTAAGGTATGCACCGCTTCTTTGTTGCGCCAGAAGCGATTGCAAACGGCACCGCCGTGATTGAAGGGGAAGATGTGCAGCACATGAAAAAGGTGCTGCGCTTGAGCCATGGCGACGAGGTCACGCTTTGCGATGGGCGGAAAACGGAATATACGGCGCGCATTGAACGCATGGAAAAAGAATGTATTACGCTTCAGATTCTTGCATCGGCATCGAGCGTAACGGAACCCCGATGCTCCGTAACGCTGTATCAGGGCTTACCGAAAACGGGGAAGCTGGAAACGATTGTGCAGAAATGCGTTGAACTTGGCGTTTCGCGCATCATCCCGTTTCAGGCCGCGCGCAGCGTCGTGCAGCTTTCCGCGGGCGATTTCGAGAAAAAACGCCTGCGTTATGCGCGCGTTGCCTATGAAGCCGCGAAGCAATCCCGGCGCGGGATCATTCCGGAGATAGGAGGGCTTGCAGATCTTTCCACTGAGAATTTGTCGGAATACGATCTTGTGCTGCTTGCCTATGAGGAGGAGCATGGCATGACGTTGAAGCAGGCGCTGCGCTGCGCTGAGAACATTTCCCGCCTTGCGCTCATCATCGGGCCGGAGGGCGGTTTTGCATGCGATGAGGTGGCGTCTTTGGCGGAACGCAGCGCTGTGCCCGTTTCGCTCGGTCCGCGCATCCTGCGCACAGAAACGGCCGGCATGGCGGCGCTTGCAATGGCGCTTTATGAATTGGAAGGATGAGGAAAAGCAAATGAAGGCAGCCTTTTGCACGCTTGGGTGCAAGGTGAACCAATACGATACGGAAGCGATGCGGGAGCTGTTTGAGAACGCGGGCTATGAAATCGTGGACTTTAGTGAACCTGCGGATATTTACGTTGTAAACACCTGCACCGTAACACAGACGGGCGATAAGAAATCCCGCCAAATGATCTCCCGCGCGCATGCGCTTGCTCCGGAGGCGAAAATCATTGTCGCAGGGTGCTATTCCCAGCGCGCGCCGGAGGAGGTGCTGGCACTGCCGGGCGTGAGCCTTGTGATTGGCACGAAGGAGCGGGCGAATGTGGTAGGGCTGGCGGAAGCGCTCCAGCAGGGAAAAAAGCATGCGGTTTCGGATATCTGCAGAGAGCATACCTTTGAACCGCTTACTGTTTCGCATGAAGGAAGAACGCGTGCACATTTGAAGATTCAGGAAGGATGCGACCGATTCTGTACCTATTGCATTATCCCATATGCGCGCGGGCCGATTCGAAGCCGGCCTCTTTTGGATGTGCGTACGGAACTTGAAAAGCTTGCGGCGGCCGGATACCGGGAAGTCGTGCTTACGGGCATCCACCTGATGTCCTATGGAAGGGATCTTCCCGAAGCGCCCACCCTGCTCGATGCGATTGCGCAGGCAGAGGGAATTGCGGGCATCCGCCGCATCCGTCTCGGCTCGCTGGAACCTCAGCTGCTATCGGATGCATTCGTACACGCGTTGTCGGAAAACCCGAAAATTTGCCGGCAGTTTCACCTTTCTCTGCAAAGCGGGAGCGCGGGCGTGCTTGCGCGCATGAAGCGCCGCTATACGCCGCAACAATATTTGGATTGTGTGCGAAGTCTCCGCGCGGCCATGCCGGAATGTGCGATCACGACGGACATAATTGTGGGTTTTCCCGGGGAAACCGCAGCGGAGTTTGAAGAAACGCTTGCTTTTGCGCGCACCGTTTCGCTTGCGCGCATCCATGTGTTCCCTTATTCCCGGCGCGAGGGCACCAAAGCGGCAGAGATGCCGGGGCAGCTTTCCCGCGCAGTCAAAGCGGAGCGTGCCGCACGGCTCGGCGCGCTTGCGGCAGAGCTTTCTTGGGAGTATGCTTCCCGCTTTGTCGGAACGGAGCAGGAGGTGCTTTTCGAGGAACGGGATAAAGAATGTCTTGCCGGGCATACGGGATCCTATCTTCGCGTAACCGTACCTTCGGCGGATGAGGCGCTCCTGAACCGCTTTGCGCGGGTGCGGATCCTTCGTGCAGAGAAGGGTGAGCTCCGGGGGAAATTAATTTCGGTTGAATCGCGCGATCAGGCGTTCAACATAGACTCAAAAGAAGGAGGTAAACCAATGGAACCCTGCTTGTTCTGCAAAATTGCAAGCGGCGAAATTCCGTCTGCAAAGGTATATGAGGATGATGACGTTCTTGCATTCCGGGATATTGCGCCCGCCGCGCCGGAACATGTGCTCATCATCCCCAAAAAGCATTACGACAGCGTGATGCAGCTTGACGATGATGCGTTGCTTGCACGCATGTTTGCCGCAGCGCGAGAGATCGCGAAAACATGCGGCATCAGTGAAAGCGGCTTTCGCCTCGTAATTAATACGGGCAAGGATGGCGGCCAAACGGTCGGGCACCTGCATATGCATATGCTTGGAGCACGAGAACTCGGCTGGCCTCCCGGTTAGAAAAAACTGCGGTAAATTGTGTTGACTTTGTCCCGCGCTTACCGTATAATTGCTTTGTGTTTCGGTAGTCCTTATGCGATGGCAACGGCACGGTGTGCTATGTTGCGGTAAGAGGGGAGGGAAAATGATGGAAATTCGTGTAGGCGAAAACGAGTCCCTGGAAAGTGCTCTTAAACGGTTTAAACGGAAATGCGCACGCTCCGGCGTCCTTGCTGAGGTCCGCAGGCGCGAGCACTATGAGAAGCCCAGCGTAAAGCGCAAGAAGAAGGCGGAAGCCGCCAGAAAGCGCAAGTATTAATTCGCATGGCAAACCTGAACTGATCCAAGCAATCGTGCTGAGCGCTTTGGAATACTTAGAAACAAGACCAAGCTCTTTTGACCCGGTGAAAACCGGGTCTTTTTCGTTTGCCGCGCCCATACGATAGAATATGAGATACCTGAGAGGGGAAACGCGCGTGGCTACCATCAACTTTTGCGACCTCAAACGAAAGGAGGTCATTAACCTGTGCGACGGTGCGCGGCTTGGCTGCATCTGCGATTTGGAAATGGATACCTGCTCTGGCGCCGTTTATGCAATCATTGTCCCGGGGCCGCCGCGCCTGTGGGGGCTTCTGCGCAGCGATGAGGAGCTTGTAATACCATATAACAAGATCACCAAAATAGGGGATGATGTAATTCTGGTGGATATTGTGCTGTAACGCAGTGCATCCTTTGCCGTGTGGGGATAGAAAGATACAGCATGTTGTGGTATAATATCCAAAAATCTGCACGGAGGTTGCGTAAATGAAATGCCGGTATTGCCTTGGGACGGAAAGCAAGGTTGTGGATTCGCGCCCGACGGATGACGGAACCAGCATACGCCGCAGGAGGGAATGCATTTCCTGCGGGAAGCGTTTCACCACGTATGAAAAAATTGAGGAAATCCCAATTATGGTGGTGAAGAAAGACGGCCGAAGAGAGGCGTTTGACAGCGCAAAAATTCTTGCCGGCGTTCGCAAATCCTGCGAAAAGCGCCCTGTTTCCGCCGCGGATCAGGACAAGCTGGTGGATGAAGTTGTGCGCGAAGTATTTAACACATTGGAACAGGAGGTCACGAGCAACTACATTGGCGAACTCGTGATGAAAGGCCTCAAACAACTGGATGAGGTTTCCTATGTGCGGTTTGCTTCCGTTTACCGCCAGTTTAAGGACATCAACACGTTCATGGAAGAACTTAAACTCCTGTTGGAGGAATCCTGAGTGCGGCAGGCGGAATATGAAGCGCTTTCATTGCGGATGCGGCACGGATATGAGTATAGCGAAGCGAAGGGCATCGGCTTTTTTCGTGCAGCTTCACTTGAAGGCATATCGGGGCTTATTCATGGCTTTACCGCGCGAAAAGGCGGTGTGAGCGCGCCTCCGTTCGACACGTTGAACCTTGCTTTCGGAAAAACGGAGCCAATGGATGCTCCGGAGAACGTGCAGCGGAATTTTGAGATATTCTGTGCCGCTGCGGGTGTTCCGTATCATTCGCTCTGCATCATCAATTTTGAACACAGTGCAAACGTAGTGGCTGTGTCTGGTGCGGACTGTGGGCGTGGGATTGTGCGTGAGCCTCTGGCGCCGTGCGATGGGCTTGTGACAAATGATCCGGCTGTGACGCTAATTACGTCCCATGCGGACTGCGGCGCTTTTTTTCTATATGATCCCGTGCACCGCGCGGTTGGCGCGGGACATGCAGGTTGGAAGGGCATGCTTGGCCGCATTGGCAGGAACCTGGTTGAGGCGATGCGCCGCGAGTATGGAAGCAACCCTGCGGATCTCATCGCATCGAACGGGCCGTGTATCTGCCGGAACTGTTATGAAGTGGATGAAGCGCTTGCTGCGCAGTTTGAAGCTGAGTTTGGGGTCGCATGCAGCACAACGGGGCGGCCTGGAAAGCGCCAGCTTGATTTGGAAATCCCTGCGGCCGTGCAGCTATTGGAAGCGGGCGTCCGGCCGGAAAACATCACGCTTATGCATGCCTGCACATTTGAGATGCCGGAGTTGCTGTTTTCCCACCGGCGCGTTCGTGGAAAAACGGGCGATATGGCGGGTTTTATCAAACTTACATAAATTTGCTTTGCGTATCTTTCACCCCATCGGGACATGCTGAAAGCATGATCGATGGGGCTTTTATTTTACAAGGATTTGCCTAAGGTGGTTTTTGATATGCAGATTTACGAGAGCCTTTGCGTATGCGCAATAATCGCCGGAGCGAGCGGTGCGATTGGACGTGCCTGTGCACGTCTTGAGATTTCCCCATTTGCGCTTGCATTTTCGGGGGCGCTTCTTTTGATGCTCAGCCGGTTCTCATTCGCACCGCTTGCAGAATTTCGCTGCAACACGGGAACGCTTGTGTTTCCGGTATACTTTCTGATTCAGATGGTGGAACAGCGGGGGCTGAACGTGCGGGCTGCGGCGACATGGCGTGCTTTTTTTGCCGCGTCCACGCTTCCGGTTGTATGGATGCTTGTGAGCGCACTTGCAGAGCTTTGGCGATTGGATTATGCATCCGTAAATCTTGATGGGATTGCTTTGCGCAACGCGCAGGCGATTCTTTGCGCAACAACTTTCGGAAGCATGCTGCTGCATGCAGCATTGCACGAGAAGCGAAAAACTGTCTGATCACCACACGCTCTGCTGTTGTTGGAGACACACATTTTGGAATTAAGATCAAATCTCAAACAATTTCTGGTCGGCATGCAAAGGTTAAAGGTTTCGGTTCTGTTTCAGCAAGCCTGTACATATCATAGAACAAAATGGGAGGACATGCAGCGATGGACAGGATTGGCAACAAACCGTTAAGCGAACTTCTGCGCGTTTTACCCGCATGCCTGCGCGATGCCGTTCTTTATGCCGGAACGGATGAGCTTGAGGAGATCCGGGTACGTACAGGGCGTCCGGTGCAGCTGCTGTATGCGCAAAAAGAACGGATGCTTGCGCTTACTGCTGACGAGCGCTTTTGCGCCCTGCTGCTTGAAAGCCTGTGCGAACATTCCGCTTTCGCGCGGGAGGCAGAGCTTCGGGAAGGATTCCTGACGCTGCGCGGCGGGTGCCGTGTTGGAATTTCCGGCCGCGCGGAAATGCGGGATGGCCGGATCGCACATATGGCGCAGGTTACCTCCTTCAGTCTCAGGATTGCGCGGGAGCATAAGGGCTGTGCGAGGGGAGCTCTCCCGATGCTGCTGAATGCAAATGGAAGCCCCGTGCCGACGCTTCTGCTTTCACCGCCGGGCGCAGGGAAAACCACGCTTTTAAGAGACGCCGCGCGTCTGCTATCGGATGGTGGCACGGGATGGCGGGGCTATAAGGTCGCACTTGCAGACGAGCGTGGAGAGCTTGCCGGCGCAAGCGGCGGAACTCCCTTGCTGGACGTGGGCTTGCGCACGGACGTAATGGACGGCTGCCCGAAAGCGGAGGCAATGGAGCGGATGCTCAGAAGCATGTCGCCGGAAATTATTGTGACGGATGAGCTCGGCAGTGCAGCGGATGCGGAAGCCGTGTGCCGCGCTGCCGCAGGCGGCGTCTGCGTGCTTGCATCCGCACATGCGGGGAGCATTGCCGATGCGGCGCGCAAGCCCTATCTTGCCCAACTGCTGAACAACGGCAGCTTTCATCAGGTGCTTGTGCTTGAAAGGAATGGGCGCGACGTGAAGCTCCGGACATATGCTTGCGGGGAGGCGGCAATATGAGCGTACTGCTGGCAGCTGTTTTGTTTTGTGCATGTGTGTTCCTTGGAAACGGGAAAGCGCGCGTGCTCCGGGTACGCAGGCAAACGCTTACGGCAATGGAAGATGATATTCGCCGCCTTGCTGAAAGGATGGAACTACGCCCTGCGCCGATTGCGGTCCTTATTATGCAGTTCGCGCCGCGTACGGAGGCGTTTTGGGAGATTTTTGGCGAAAAACTTGGGGGAGAGGCACCCATAACAGAGTTGTGGAAGGAAGCTATGGAGGAAGCGGAAAAAATGCATAACGGGTTTGAAACGCTTTCGCCGGAGGAAACTGCTGTTCTTGTAGATTTTGGCCTTGGGCTTGACGGAATTGGCCTTGCGGCGCAGAGCGCCAATGCGCAAAACGCATGCAAGCGGCTCAACCAGCGCGTTGCGGCGCTCGAAGCGGAACTTTCCAAAAAAGGGAAGCTTTTCGAATCGCTCGGTGTGCTTGCAGGACTTTCGCTGGCGCTCCTTGTGATATAAATACGCGCTTGCATGCCATTCCGAAGGGGTGTGTTATATGGGAATTGAAATCGTATTCAAAATCGCAGGCATCGGCATCCTGATTGCGATCATATGCCAGCTTCTGAAGCAGACGGGGCGTGACGATATGGCGATGCTTGCTGCGCTTGCAGGGCTTATTATTACGCTGATGATGGTAATTGACCTGATCGGAACGCTGTTTGACAGCGTAAAGCAGATATTCCAGCTTTATTAAGGAGAAAGGTGGCTTTGCATGACGGTTTTTAAAGTGATCGGCATCGCGCTCACGGCGGTAGCTGCCGCTCTGGTGCTGCGCGCTTATCGGCCGGAACTTGGGCTGCAGATCGCTGTTGCCGCCGGCGTGCTGATCCTCGTTTTGACGCTGGATGAGCTTGCGGCCATGTCTGGTTTCCTCAGAGAGGTTCTAGGACGGTATCAAATTGATACCGCATATCTTACGGTTATGCTTAAGGTGATCGGCGTTGCATATCTCGCACAGTTTGCGTCCGACCTTTGCCGGGATGCGGGGGAAGGTGCGGTGGCGGGAAAAGTGGAGCTCGCGGGGCGTGTGCTGATCCTTGCGCTCTGCCTGCCGGTACTTGCGGCGATCCTTGAATTGATTGGCAGTATCCTTTCCACCCATGCGGCGATATAGACTCAAATTCCTGCTTTTCGGGATGCTGTGCATCCTGATTCCGACCACCGTGTGCGCGGAGGAGTTACCGCAGGAAAGCGCAGACCAGCTTGCGGCATATGACCTTGGAGCGTGGGAGACATACTATCAAACTTTGCCGGAAAGCGTTCGGGAAATATGGGATGGGGCGAATTTGACGTCGGTTGTGGAACATATTGCGGGTGGAAATGGAATTACCTACGATACCGTTCTTACAGCGTTTCAGGATATCGTGCTGTATGCGTTACGGGAAAGTATGGGGGCATATGCATCGCTCCTCGGTGTGGCGCTTATTTCCTGCGTGGCGGAGATCCTGTGCGGTGGCCGGGAAGGGATCGGAGAGACGGTCGGTATCCTTTGCTTCGGCATGAGCGCGGCAGCCGTATCATATGCATTGATGCGGCAGGTTGCACTTGCAAGTGCGACGATTGACGCGTTGACGGCGTTTACTGAAATCGCAGCGCCAGTGCTCTCATTTTCGCTCGCGGCCGTAGGCAGTGTAACGCTTAGCGGCGCGATACAGCCCATGATGGCATTTTTAAGCGTTACGATCACAGGCTTTTTTAAAAGCGTCATCCTGCCGCTTACAGTGGCGGGGGGGGCAGCGGTAATCGTGGGGGGCCTCACACAGCGGATGGGGCTTGCGCAGCTCCATAAGTTCATTAAATCCGCTGTAAAGTGGCTTACTGGGGCGGTGTCCACAATATATTTCGGCATCGTTGCATTGCAAGGGCTGAGCATGGGCGGTTCGGACAGTCTTGCCCTGCGTGCGGCAAAATATACGCTTGACAAGAGTGTGCCCATCGTGGGGGGTATAGCGTCCGGAACGCTGGAAACAGTGCTGGGAAGCGCAGTTCTGATCAAAAATGCCGTAGGGGCTGCGGTAATGCTGACTGTGGTTGGCGTTGCAATCTCCCCGTTATTGCAAATCGCCTGCGCAGGACTTGCCTGCAAGGCGATGGCGGCGCTTTGCGCACCGTTGGGCGGAGATGGCCGTATTCCAAAACTTCTCGGGGATCTTTCGGATGTTTACAATAACCTTTTCGCTGCGGTGACAGCCGTTGCTTTAATGTTTATTATTTCTGCGGGGCTTGTGATGGCAGTGGGAAACGCAGCATAGCACAGGAGAGGCGGATGGAGTGGATTTATTCATTTATGGAGCGGCTTGCGGCGCTCGCGGTGATTGGGTTTACAGGAGAAGCGCTGCTGCCGCGCGGCGGCTTGCGCAGCAGTGCAAAGCGAGCGCTGTCCTTGCTTCTGCTGCTTTATGCTGCAGAGCCAATTTTGAAGCTGCTGGAGAAGGGATAGAAAGCGCGATTGGAGAGAAAGGGGCTGGGATGTATGGCAAAGCAGAGCGGACTCGGGTTTGGCAAGCTGCTCGCCGGGCTTACAGAACGCATGAAAAAGGATAAGCGCTTTGAGCTTTGCGTTTACGGCTCGCTGGTACTTGCCGGCATTCTCATTTATGCTGTGACATCGTTTCCGAAAAACAGTGCCGTGGAGCCGGTTTCACTGGAAGAGCCGGACAGCGTATATTCCAGTGAACGGGAAACGGAAGAACGGCTGAAAAACGTGCTTTCCTGCATTCGCGGCGCGGGGGAGGTCGAGGTTATGATCACTTACGACACCGGCGCGCAGATCATACCCGCAATGAGCACGGATACACAAACTGGGATTACGCAAAGCTCAGGTACGGGAACGGAATCCATTACGGAGAACCGTACAGAATCATCGCGACCGGCGACTGTATCGCAGACGGGAGGAAACGAAGCGATCGTGCTTACGGAAAAACAACCCGTAGTACGCGGTGTAATCGTGATTGCAGAGGGCGCAGCTGATATTACGGTTCGGATGAATCTGCAAAACGCGGTGCGGACGGTGCTTGGCGTAGACCTGTCCTGCATCGATGTGTTTGAAATGAAGGCAATTGAAAAGGGGGAATAGAGCATGAAACTGGAAGGCAAAAAGCAAAAGTATATCCTGATCGGTGGACTCGCATTGCTGTTGGCCGGCGTCGTATACTGGAATTATCGCCTGAACGCCGGAAAGGAGACAGAAGGAGTTGGAACCGCTGCGCAGGGAGGCGGGGAGTCGTTCCATATTGAAAGTATGAGCGGAGATACCTTGGAAACATCGGCGGCCGGAGAGGACTATTTTGAATCATTCCGAACGGAGCGAGAGAGTGTGCGGGAGCTTGAGATTGGTTATCTTGACGAAATTATCGCAACCTCGGCTTCGGATGCGGAGACCCTTGCCGATGCACAGGCACAAAAGCTTGCGCTCGTGAATAACATGGAAACGGAATTTACCATTGAAAGCCTGATTCGTGCAAAAGGGTTCGCCGACGCCGCCGTTACGTTCCATGGCGGGTCGGTGAATGTAATCGTGGATTGCGAAACGCTCAGCGATGAGCAAGTCGCACAAATTCTCGATATTGTGCAGCGCGAAACTGGGGAATCGGCGGAAAACGTTAAGGTTATCCCTGAGGCGCAATGAAGGCCGAAAAGAAAATCTTCTGTGAACTCAGAGGCTTTCCGGCATCAGTGCTATGCACCAATAGAAAAATCTGTTATAATATTTCCAAATTCAAAAGGAGGTAGTGCACATGACCCCGGATAACGAGATCACCACTGAAGTAAATGCGACCCAAGGCGGGAAGATCATTTTTGCGCCTGATGTGATCGCAACCATTGCAAGCTTTGCGGCTGCAGAAGTCGAAGGCGTGGTGGGCATGGCCGGCGGCGTCGTCGAAGGCATTACCGGAATGCTGAACGCGAAAAAAAGCATGACCAAAGGCATTAAGGTCGAGGTTGGAGAGGAAGAGGTCGCTGTAGATTTGAGCGTGATCATTCGCTACGGCTACAAGCTTCATGAGGTTTGCACCAAGATCCAGACCGGCATTAAGAATGCGATTGAAACCATGACCGGACTTCGCGTCGTGCAGGTGAACGTGTTCGTGCAGTCCATCAACTTCGACAAGCCGGAGCCCAAAACAAAACCGGCCGAAATCCAGCCTGCCGAATAAGCGGCATACATGCCTGAAAAGCGCCGCCGGCCATGCTGGCGGCGCCTGAAACACCAAAGGAGAATCGCGTTATGAAGTTTAGTTGGTTCGACAAGCTTCTGCTTGTTGTTGTGTTGCTTTTGGTGATTGCACTTGCTGCGCTTTGCATTGGCATTGCGATGTCATTCGTGACGGCGGATATGGCCGCACATGTAACGGGGATCGTTACAAACGGCATGACTGAAAACAGGCTTATCATGGGCGGCATTGGCCTTGTGTTGCTGATTCTTGCCTTCCGGCTCTTTATTGCAATGGGCAATCGAAAGCAGGAACAGCCGGCAGCCGCACCGAGAGCGACATCTGCCCTCATCCTTTCCGGTGATAACGGTTCGGCCTTCATCACCCTTGCGGCGGTAGACAGCATGGTGCAGAGGCATTGCAGGGCGAACCCAAAGGTTAAGGAGTGTGAAAGCAGCGTCACCGCGATTGAAAACACTGCGGTTGCAATTGCCCTTAAACTGGTAGTCTCCAATGAGACGGTGCTTCCCGAATTTACAAAGGCCCTGCAGGATTCGCTCAAAGAGTACATTGAGATGTACTGCGGCATCACCGTTCGGGATGTGGACGTTTTGATCGTAAGTGCACCGGCACCTGCAAAGCAGCCGCGCGTAATGTGAGGTGCATGATATGAATGATTTCTTTGCCTTTTGTAGGCTGTATAAGTGGCGCATCATCAGCGTGTGCGTTGGCATTTTGTTTACGATCCTGATTTTTACAATCGGGTTTTGGCGCACGCTTCTGCTGTTCGCTATCGTGGGCATCGCTTACTTTATCGGCACGCTTTTGGATGAAGGAGGTCGCACCCGTGTGAAGGACTTTTTTGCGGGGCTGTTTCAACGGAAAAATAACGGCTGAAATGCCGATACCCATGGAAGGACGAAAGAGAATATGAGCAGGAAGACAGCGCGCGAGGTCGCAATGAAACTCGCGTTTGCTCGTTTGTTTGGGGGAGAAGATACCTATGACGCGGTGTTGGACAAGTCGGGTATCACGGAAACGCTGACGGAAGAAGACGTGGCCTTTTCCGATGCAGTGCTTTCTGGAATTGAAGCGCATCAGGAAGAGATTGACCCGTTGATCGGTGAGCTTGCTATCGGTTGGAGCATTGAACGTATGCCGCGGGTAGACCTTTCGATTCTTCGCGTTGCGATTTATGAAATGATGTACCGCAGGGATATCCCATACAGCGTTTCCATCAATGAAGCGGTTGAACTCGCAAAGCGGTTTGGAGGGGAACGATCCTCCGCTTACATCAACGGTATGCTCGGAACGCTTGCCAAACGGCTTGAAGCGGAAAACGGGGAACAGCAGTAATGTGCGCATATGTCGGCGTGGATACAAGCTGCTATACCACGTCCGTTGCCTGCGTGGATGAATGCGGCATCGTTTCAGATCTGCGGACGGTGCTTTCGGTTAAACAGGGAGAACGAGGCCTTCGCCAAAGCGATGGCCTGTTTCAGCATATCCGGAATTTGGAAAGACTTGTGCCGGAGATGTTTGAAAAGCTGGACGTTGGTGCTGTGCGCGGTGTATGCGTAAGCGCCCGGCCAAGGCCAAATGAGGATTCTTATATGCCGGTGTTCCTTGCCGGGAAAGCTTGCGCAGCATCCATGGCCGCCGCACTCCGTGTGCCGCTTTTGGCTGCGTCCCATCAGGAAGGGCATGTTCGCGCCGCGCTGTATGGCAATGAATTTTTGATGGGACAGCCCTTTTTGGGCATGCATATTTCAGGCGGAACGACGGAAGTTTTTTTGGTGGACGAAGCGTTTCATATAACGCTGCTATCAGGTACGGAAGATTTGCATGCCGGACAGTTTGTAGATCGGATCGGCGTTGCCATGGGACTTCGGTTTCCGTGCGGGAAGCAGCTTGAAGCGCTTGCCGGCGAATTTGACCCTGCAACAGGAGGGGTGAAGCTTCCGGCGATTGTGCGCAACGGGGTATGCTCGTTTTCCGGGGTGGAGACACGTGCGCAGGCGCTCATTGACGATGGAATCAAGCATGCTGAAATTGCGTATGCTGCATATGACTGCATGGCGCGCACCTTTGGAAAGATGCTGCTTTATGCGATGGAGAAAACAGGCGTCCGGCGCGCACTTCTCGCTGGGGGAGTGGCGTCAAGCCCGCTTCTGCGCGCTCTGCTGCGGGAACGGGTTCGAAAGCAGAAAACGGAAGCTGAGATTTTTTTCGGGGAAAGCGCGCTTTCTTCCGACAATGCGGTCGGCACAGCAATGTTGTGCAAAGACAGGCTTACCGCATCACCGGAGGGGGGAACCACAAGATGCAAAGCGGATATGTTCTGACCGTCACCCAATTAAACGAGTATGTTGCGGGTTTGCTGCAGCGGGATGTGCTTTTGCGCAGCCTTTCCGTGCGCGGAGAGGTCAGCGGCTTGAAGCGCCACAGCTCGGGGCATGTGTATTTTACGCTTAAGGATGGCGGTGCGCTTGTGCGCTGCGTGATGTTCCGGCAGGACGCAATGCAGTGCGGCGTGGCCTTTTCCGATGGAATGGAAATCGTGGCCCAAGGGCATGCTGCGCTTTATGCGCGTGACGGACAGTATCAGTTTTATGTGAAAACGGTGACAGGGGAAGGGGAAGGAGAGCTTTACCGGCGCTTCCTGATGATGAAAACGCGGCTACAGGCGCGGGGGTGGTTTGATGAAGCGCATAAAAAGCCGATTCCGGCTCTGCCACACTGCGTTGGAATCGTGACCTCGCAGAGCGGCGCCGCTGTACGCGATGTAATCAGCGTTGCACGGCGCAGGTTCCCGGCAATGAATCTATTGCTTTGTCCTGTCGCTGTGCAGGGAATAGGCGCTGCGGAGGAAATTGCAGCAGGAATCCGGCTGATGAATCGTCTGAAACGCGCCGATGTGCTGATCGTCGGCCGTGGAGGCGGCAGTTTGGAGGACCTTTGGGCGTTTAACGAGGAAACCGTTGCAGAGGCAATTTACGAAAGCGAAATTCCCATTGTGAGCGCAGTGGGGCACGAAACCGATTTTTCCATTGCGGATTTTGTTGCGGATCTTCGCGCGCCGACCCCATCTGCCGCAGCAGAGCTTTGCGTGCCCGAGTATGACACGCTGCTTTCTACGTTGGATGGAATGCGTGAAACGTTGCTATGCGCTGCACGAACGGGCCTTTTAAGGCGCAGAGAACGGGTGAATGCGATCGTAGAAAGCGGAGCTTTTTCTGCGCCGCGCCATGCGCTTGCAGATGCCCGGCATACCGTGCTGGATGCCGGACGACGGTTGGATGCTGCTGCCCAGGCATCATTGGCTGCAGCCGTTCGCATGTGCAGCACGCTTTCGGGCAAGCTGGAGGCGCTCTCTCCCGCGCATACGCTTGCGCGCGGCTTTGCGCTTGTGCGCGGAAAGGATGGGGCGTACTGCGGTTCGGTGGAACGGCTTTCGCCGGATGATTCGGTGACAATCATGTTTCATGACGGCGCTGCCGGCGCTACCGTGAATACGATAGAAAAGGAACAGAGACAAAATGGCGAAAAAAAAACAGAACTTTGAGGACGCAATGCGGCGGCTGGAGGAAATCGTAAGCGCGCTTTCCGATGGGAATTTGCCGCTTGACGACATGATGAAACTCTATGAGGAAGGGCGTGCGCTTTCCCGGACGTGCCTTGCACAATTGGAGGCATATGAAGGCCGCTTGGAAGCCGTTGAACCGGTGGGTGGCGAAATGGACGCGGAGGAAGAATGATAAACCTGGAACAAATTACATCTGTGCTTGAAGCATATATGCGGAGGGAAGATCTTCCCGCTGCGTTGTGCGAAGCGATGAAATACAGCCTCCTTGCAGGAGGCAAACGGCTCCGTCCTATGCTTTGCCTTTACGCATGTGAAATGGTGGGAGGGGATACGGAAGCTGCGCTGCCGCTTGCCGCTGCTTTGGAAATGATCCATACATATTCGCTGATTCATGATGATCTGCCCTGCATGGATGATGATGACTTCCGCCGCGGAAGACCCTCAAACCACAAAGTGTTCGGTGAAGCAAACGCCCTGCTTGCCGGGGATGCGCTTTTAACCTATGCGTTCGAGGTGATCCTTTCAGAAGGACCGAGGCATATCGGAAAGGCCCCCCGCTATTATGAGGCGGCGGCTGAAATCGCGCATGGCGCGGGCGTGTCCGGAATGGTTGCCGGGCAGTGGGCCGATCTTGCAAATGAAAAGAACCCCTGCGCAGATGCAGAAACGCTCACGTATATTCATGCCCGAAAAACGGGGGCGCTTATTACGGCGGCCGTTGTGGCCGGAGGCATAGCCGGCAATGTGGATCCGGAATCAGTTGGAGCGCTGAGAAGGTTCGGAGTGCATTATGGCGTTTTATTTCAGATCACAGACGACCTGTTGGATGTGCTGGGAGATTCCAAGACAGTGGGGAAAACGCTCGGCAAGGATGCAGCGCATCAAAAGTTGACGTATCCAGCGCTCTACGGCATTGAAACTGCAAAGCGTATGGCACAGGAGGAGGCCCGGTTCGCAAAGGAGGCGCTCAGGCAATTTGGAGACCGCGCAACATGGTTCCTGACGCTTGCGGATCAAACGCTTACACGAACTTTTTAATGAAAAGTATCTGCCTGCTTTTGCGGGTTTATGCATTTTTTATTGAGGCTTTACCCTTGTATGCACGACGGCGAAGTGGTATAATACCCTCCGCGTTTGTGCATGGAAAGGCGGAACGGCATGAAAGAGACCCCGCTTTTGGATTCAATCCATTCCATAGATGACTTTAAGCGTATCAAAGAACAGCAACTGCCGCAACTTGCAGAAGAGATACGCTCTTTTCTTGTAGAACGGGTTTCACATACAGGCGGGCACCTTGCGTCAAATCTTGGCGTCGTGGAGCTAACGATCGCTTTACATCGGGTATTCAATTCTCCGGTTGATAAAATTTTGTTTGATGTAGGACATCAGGCATATGTGCATAAAATTCTGACCGGCCGTGCGGCTGAATTTGACGGACTCCGGCAAAAAAACGGCATCAGCGGGTTCCCAAAACGTTCGGAAAGCCCGCATGATGCATTTGGCACCGGCCACGCCAGCACTGCTGTTTCCGCTGCGCTTGGGATTTTACGCGCAGAGCGGATGTTAGGCGGATGTGGAAGCGTTGTCGCCGTATTGGGGGATGGCGCGCTGACCGGTGGGCTTTGTTTCGAGGGGCTGAATGACGCGGGACAGAGCAAGCAACCGCTGATTGTGGTGCTGAATGACAACGACATGTCTATTTCCCATAATGTTGGCGCGGTAAACAGGCATTTAAACCGCATGCGCACCAGCCGCTCTTACCAGCGGTTTAAGCACAACACCGCAGAGTTCCTGCAAAGGCTTCCTAAAGTGGGCGTTCGGCTGTTCGGAAATGCACTGCGCCTCAAAAACAGGATCAAGTATTTTCTTATTCCAAACGTTTTGTTTGAGGAAATGGGATTTACTTATCTTGGCCCTGTGGATGGACATGACCTTATGGCGCTTACTGAGGTGCTGGCTCGGGCAAAGCAGCTTGACTGCCCGGTTATGATCCACGCCGTCACCAAAAAAGGAAAAGGATATGCGCTTGCGGAGCAAAATCCGGAGAAATTCCATGGAATTGGAAAATTTGATGTAAATACGGGCGCGGTGAACGGAAATAAGCGGGAAAGCAATTCTTCCGTGTTTGCGCGGACGCTGTGCACTTTGGCGCGTGCGGATTCCCGGATTGTTGCCATAACGGCCGCGATGCCGCAGGGAACGGGGCTTGACCGCTTTGCGGCGGAATTCCCGGATCGCTTTTTTGACGTTGGCATTGCGGAAGAACATGCGGTTACTATGGCTGCCGGCATGGCGGCAGCGGGGGCCAAGCCTGTCGTTGCGATCTATTCCACTTTCCTGCAGCGCGCATACGACGAACTCCTTCATGACGTTTGCTTGCAGGGCCTCCCCGTTGTGTTTGCGGTAGACCGTGCCGGGCTTGTCGGGGAGGATGGCGAAACGCATCAGGGGGTGTATGATATCGCCTTTTTGCGTACGCTGCCGGGCATGACGCTTCTTTCCCCGGCATCTCAGGAAGAGCTTTCCGAGATGCTTCCGCTCGCGCTTATGCAAAGCGGGCCAGTTGCCATTCGATATAACCGGGGCGCATTGCCTTCCCATCCTTTGACGAAGCCTGTCAAAGTAGGAGAGTGGGAGGAGGTTTTGCCTTTTGCGGAAAAACAGCTGGTGGTCATCGCAACCGGGCGTTTGCTCAGCGCTGCGCTTAAAGCAAGCGATGGGCTGCCTGTCGGCCTTGTAAACGCGCGCAGCATAAAGCCAATGGACGATACCATGCTGGTACGCATCGCAGAACATGGCGCGCCGGTCATTACTGTGGAGGATGGCATAATGGCCAGCGGCTTCGGCGAAGCGGTGCAGGCGGCAATTGGCCATGTGGTGCGCGTGTCCCCGTGCGGGGTTGGGGAAGCGCCGGTGCGGCATGCTTCCGTTGCGGAACAGGACGCTGCTTCCGGCCTTTCTGCGGATGAGATCCGCAAAAAAATAATGATTTATCTGGAGTGTGCGAAATGAAAGGAACGCGGGCGGACATCAGGCTGGTGGAGCTCGGCCTGGCGGAAAGCAGGGAAAGGGCACGCTCGCTTATCATGAGCGGAGCGGTGAGCCTTTCGGGCGTGCGCGTTGATAAACCGGGCGATAATGTACCGCCCGATTGTGTGCTTGTCATAAAGGAGAACCCGGTTCCTTTTGTGAGCCGCGGCGGGCTGAAGCTCGATAAACCCGTGCGCAAGTTTGGCTTGTGCCTTGCAGGCGCTGTTGCGCTCGATATTGGCGCATCTACAGGCGGCTTTACGGATTGCATGCTGCAAAACGGTGCGCGCAAGGTTTATGCGATTGATGTCGGATATGGCCAGCTGGATTGGCGTTTGCGCAACGATGCACGCGTTGTTGTGATGGAGCGCACAAATGCGCGATATATGGAGCCCGGCTGGTTTGCGGAGCAACCTGATTTCGCCTCAATGGATGTTTCCTTTATTTCAATACGCCTGATCCTTCCGCAGGTGTTTCTTTGCCTGCGGGAAGGAGCACGCGCAGTAGTTTTGGTAAAGCCTCAGTTTGAAGCAGGGCGTGCTAAAGTTGGCAAGAATGGCGTGGTGCGAGACAAACAAACCCATTGCGAAGTGCTTGCGGGTGCGGCGGAATTTGCTGTGCAAACAGGGTTTCATCTGCTGCACATCGATTATTCGCCTATCACTGGGCCGAAGGGAAACATTGAATTCCTGCTTGTCCTGGAAAAACCACAGGGTGAGGATGGCCGCGCGGATGTGGAGTTGTCCACTGCGGTCGAAAAAACGGTGGAAGAAGCACATTCTGGGCTGAAATATGTTTAAAAATTCAAAAAAAATAAAAAATTTCCTTGAAAATCAATATGCAGGATATTATAATACTTATACAGACGGGAGATTGACATGCACAGTATGACCTTCGGCTTCTTTACGAATCCGCAGAAGCAGAGCGCGGTAGACGGCCTTTTGGCCGGATTATCAACGGCACTTTCGCTGGGATATACCTGTTGTGTGGACGCTCCGCTGCTTCCTTTGATTCATAATTCGCTTCCTACGATCGATCAAAAGACACCGGATTTCATCCTTGCTTTCGGCGGAGATGGAACGATTCTGCGCGCGGCATCCAAAGCATCGGAGCTTAAAGTGCCGATCTTGGGGATTAATCTGGGCCGAGTGGGCTTTTTAAGTGAAATCACGCCGGAGCAGTTTGGGACTGCGATCACCAGGCTTGCACGGAGCGAATATTCGCTGGATCAGCGTATGATGTTTGCCTGCCGCGTCAATGGAGGAACACCGCATTATTGTTTGAATGAAACGCTTTTGTATAAGCGCGCGTTTTCCGGGATTGTGGATATCAGCATGGAAATCAATGGAATGCAGGCGGGCTCTGTGCGGTGCGATGGCATTATCGTCAGCACAACAACCGGTTCAACGGGGTATTCCATTTCTGCTGGTGGTCCTGTGATTTCGCCGGGGCTTGATGTGGCGATCATTACGCCGATCTGCCCACATACGTTCTCCTTCCGGCCGATCATTGCATCCGCCGATGCGAAGATGCGCTTTTCCATGAACAGCGAGGGCTATATATCGCTTGACGGCATTTATACGGCGGAAATCAGCCGAGACGATGAGATCGTGGTTTACCGTTCGGAGCGGCATGTTGCTTTTGTAAAATTTGAAGAGCGGAACATTTACTCTCTGATCCGCAGCAAGCTATCGTAACATATACAACACAGGAGGAATGACTCAATGAAAGCGGCACGACATGCGATGATCCTGGATCTGATCGAAACCTTTAATATCGAGACGCAGGATGATTTGGCGATGCGCCTGAAGGATCGAGGAATCAACGTAACGCAGGCAACCGTATCGCGCGACATTAAGGAACTGCGCCTGATTAAGGTGCTCGCCGAGGATGGTGGCTATAAATATGCCACCGTGGATAAGGCCGAGGCGGGCCTGAAGGAGCGGTTTATCCGTATTTTTTCTAATTCAGTCGTATCGATTGCAAGCACATCCAACCTCATCATCATCAAGACGATCTCCGGTACCGGAAACGCTGCTGCAGAGGCCATCGATTCGATGCGGTGGAATGAGGTTGCAGGTACACTCGCAGGCGATAATACGATTTTTGTTGCGATCAAGGACATGAAAAGCGTGCCGGAACTCGTGAAGCGCTTTAACGCTATGCTCAAACAATAAAAATATGCTGCAAAGACTCTTTATCGAAAACGTTGCTCTGATTGAGCGGCTTGATATTGAATTTCATGCGGGATTCAATGTGCTTTCCGGCGAAACGGGTGCGGGAAAGTCAATTATTATCGACGCTGTGAACTTCGTGCTTGGGGAGCGTGCCAGCAGGGAGCTTATTCGGCATGGCGCGCAAAAAACCAAGGTTGAGGCGGTTTTCGATATTGCAGATTGCGGCGGAACGAAAGCGGTTTTAGCGGAGCAGGGGATCGATTGCGAGGACGATACGCTGTTCCTTTCACGCGAACTTTCTCTTGCGGGAAAAAACCTTTGCCGCGTGAACGGTATCCTTACGAGCGTTACAATTCTGAAAGCGGTTTCGGATACATTGGTTGACATCCATGGCCAACACGAGCATCAGTCCCTGCTTGCGCCGGAAAACCATATTGCTTTTTTAGATGCATATGCACATGCGGAAATCCTGCCCATACGCGACGAACTCAATCGAATTTACGGCGAATTTGCGGCGTTGCGCCGGGAACGCCTTTCCGGGTTTGGTTCGGTTGCTGAGCGCGAACGGCAGATCGATATTCTGAAATATCAGATCAATGAAATCGGTGCTGCGGGAATCGAAACAGACGAAGAGGACGCGCTTCAGGCAGAGAAAACGCTTCTTGTAAATGCCGAAAGGATCATGCTTGCGGTGGAAACAGCGTACGAACAGCTTAACGGCGAGGGCAGCAGCGCAACCGCCGCAGTGGACGCTGCACGGCACAACATGGAAAGTATTTCAGGCTATGCAAAGGAGTACGCGGAGGCGGCACAAAAGCTGGCCGACGCATACTATGCGTTGGAGGATGTCGGCTATGCACTGCGGGACATGAAAGGCGGGCTGGAATTTGATCCGCAGCGGCTTGACCAAATCGAAATGAGGCTTGAAACGCTCTCCGACCTAAAACGGAAGTACGGCGGCACGATTGCAGAGGTATTCGCCTTTGAGCAGGAGGCGCAAGAAAAATTGGACGCCCTTCTGCAGGCTGACGCACGCGCCGCAAAGTTGGATGAAAAGCTGGCAGAGGCAAAAAAACGCTATTTTTCGTTGGCACAACGCTTGACTGCGCTGCGCGAGGCGGCTGCAGAGCGGCTCTCTGGCGATGTCCTTTCACAGCTACGCGCACTTGGCATGGAAAAAGCGGCTTTTCGCGTGGCGTTCGCCGCACCTCAGGATAACGGTGAACCACAGGAGAACGGAATGGATGCGCTGGAGTTTCTGCTCAGCGCGAACCCCGGAGAACCGCTTAAGCCTTTGGCAAAGGTTGCATCGGGTGGTGAACTTTCCAGGATTATGCTTGGCTTTAAGGCGATTTTTGCCGATAACGATCGTATTGGAACGCTGATTTTTGACGAAATCGATACCGGGATCAGCGGCCGCATTGCAGGCACTGTCGGTGAGAAAATGGTTGGCATTGCCGGGGCACATCAGGTGATCTGCGTTACGCATTTACCGCAAATTGCGGCGCTTGCGGACGTACATTACCTTGTAGAAAAGACGGATGACGGTATGGCTACGCACGTTGCGGTGCGCTTGCTGGATCTTGATGGAAAATATCGGAGGATTGCCCAAATGATGGATGGAAGCAGTGATTCTCCGCTTGCACTTGAGCATGCAAAAACCCTTGTAGATAAAGCGGAAAAAGCGAAAAAGATACGCCGGGGAAACTGATTTTCTGGCTTGTATCTCCAAGTATAGCACGGCAACTTCATGCAAAGCATAAACACTGCGGTCAGGTAGGCTGCAGTGTTTTTGATTGAGGTGGAGCATGAAGCGGAACGTATTGCACGCAATGGCAAAAATTTTTGGGAGCATCGCCTGTGCGGTGCTTTTGCTCGTTAATTTAAGCCCTACAGTGCGAGAGGTGCGCGATCTCCCTTCTAACATATATATCGACGGCAATAAGGGCTGGGAGCAACTCACAGCAATCGGCGGCGCATTTACGCTTGCGGATGAAACGGGGAGCGAAGTCGGCAGCAACCTGTCTGAAATTCTGGCGGAAAAACCCAGGTTTCAAGAGGGAAACTATGTTGTAAAGCTATTGGGGATTCCCGTGAAACGAGTGAGCGTACATGTTCGGGAAACCGTATATGTAATGCCGGGCGGTTGCTCGGTCGGCGTAAGCATGTACACAAAAGGCGTGCTCATTGTGGGCCTCGGCAGCATTGATACGGCGGAAGGGCGCGTTTCACCTGCGGCAGCTGCCGGCCTGCGCGCCGGGGATGTGCTTATCAGCATTGATGGAGTAGAGGTGGAAGGAGCAGCCCACATGGCGGAGCTTTGTGGCGCACATGAAGGAAGCGCGCTCACGGCAACGGTTTTGCGCGGTGGAGAAACGTTGACTTTTTCCGTGACTCCCGCAGTTGACCTTACAGACGGTGTGCGGCGCATTGGCATGTGGGTGCGTGAGAGCACAGCAGGAATCGGAACATTGTCATTTTATGTGATGAGCAGCCTCCGCTATGGAGCGCTTGGCCATGCAGTAACGGATGCAGATACTGGAGAGAGGCTTCTCGTCAAGAGCGGAGAGATTATTCGGGCAAGTATTATTGGTGTTGCGTTGGGTGAACAGGGGGCGCCGGGAGAGATTCGCGGAACATTCAACGTTTTAAGCAAGCGCCTTGGCAATATAGAGAACAATACCGTATATGGCGTGTTTGGCACGTTGTATGAACCATTGCCGAACCCTTTATATCCGGAAGGAGTTCAGCTCGCATATCCGGATGAGTTGGAGGAGGGGCCGGCACAGATCCTTACCAGCGTGGATGCAGAAGGCGTAAAAGCATATGACTGCGAGATAATTAAACTGTACGCACAGGACGCGGCTGATACAAAAGGCATGGTCATCCGCGTTACAGATCCCGAATTGATTGAAAAGACCGGAGGAATTGTGCAGGGAATGAGCGGCAGCCCAATCCTGCAAAACGGAAAGCTGGCAGGGGCGATAACGCATGTCTTTATAAACGACCCGCTTAAGGGATATTGCGTGTATGCACTTTGGATGAAAGAAAACTGCAGCACCAGATAAATAAATTTCGTGTGATTGCTTAACGTTTGAATTTCTGCTATGCTAATAAAAAAGAAAAGCAGCTTAGGAGGGATGGGCTGAGCGAGGCAAAGGAATCATACTGTCTGTTTTGCAAATCCGGGCAGGAGGCGAGCAGCAGGGTTATGAATAAACTGCGTGCAAGGGGATATAATCCTCTTGCGCCGTTTGTGATCCGTTGGAAACCCAGTGCGCAGGGCATAAAAAGGTCAGCCTGCCGGCTGTTGCCCGGCTATGTCTTTTTTGAAACTGCAGATATCTCGGACTGGAGCCAGCTCAACAGCGACGAAGAGGTGCTCCGAATCCTCCAATATGAGGACGGACAGTATGCCCTGCGGGGGAGCGATCTTGCTTTTGTGGCATGGCTGAAAAAATATGATGGAACCATAGAAATATCGCATGTTTTACAAGTTGGCAGCAAGGTGGAATTTCTTGATGGACCGTTAAAAGATATGGCAGGGCACGTTACTAAGGTCAATAAAAACAGAAAACAAGTTCAAATCGTTTTGGGAGATGAGGGAACGCTGCTCCATTCAATTTGGTGCTCAATTGAATACGTTGAAGCCAATGCTGATGCGGAGTAATCTGGAATAGACGGCGCCGGCAGGCAGAGGTTTCAGAGTTTAAGAAAGATGTCGAGAAAGCGAAGAATAGTGGGAAATATGCAGGCGCGTGCAACGATGCTGTGAAGGAAGCGGATTTCTGTCGTATATGTGCATATTGTGTCGATAAACTATGTGAAGCACTTGCCAGAAATTGGATTTATGTAATAGAATAATTTCGGAAGATCCGGTGAGCCTGCTTTCCGATATCGCTTTTCGAGAGGGGAATTGTAAATCCATGGGCGAATATAATCTGCTGATTGTTGATGACAACCTGAGGCTATGCAACGCAATTGCAGAGCGCTTTTTGCAGGAGGGAAGATTTTCTGTCGATATTTGCAGCAGCGGCACGGAAGCTTTGGATTTTTTGAAGAAAAATGAGGCGGATGTTGCGCTTGTGGATATGCTTATGCCGGGAATGGACGGTGCGGAATTCATGATGCAATGCCGTGAGCAGAAACTGGGAGAGAACACAAAATTTATCGCACTTTCCTCGCTGACCAGCGAGGAGGTCGTCAAATTGACGCAATCACTCGGCATGGCATATTTTATTGCAATGCCTACGCCGCCCGAAAAGATATGCAGAACGGTCGTGCGGCTGCTCGGTATATTGCAGCAGGATTCTGCAAACGGTCAACAGAAAAAGCCAGAGAAGCGCCGCGATTTTGATCGGGAGCGGACCATCTCGAACTATCTGCACATCATTGGCATCTCGCCGCATGTAAGCGGCTATGCTTTTTTGAAGGCAGCAATCGAGTACTGCGTTGAAAATTATGGTAGGCGTATTTGCGTTACGACGGAAGTTTATCCTGAGGTGGCGCGCGTCTGTAACTCCACGCCAAAGCGCGTGGAGCGCAATATCCGCACGGCAATCGACCGTGCATGGTTCCGCGGCGACATTGAAATGCAGCATAAGCTGTTCGGGTATACGGTTAACGACAATAAAGGCAGGCCAACAAACAAGGAATGCATTGCAATGTTAACAGACAGGATCGTGATGCGTCAAAAATACCGTTGATTCCAAACAAGGTTTTTGAATAACATGCCGCTCGTCCAAGTATATTGAAACCATAGAACGGAGGGCGGTCATTTTTATGCCTAAAATAGAATCTTTAAAGCATACCCGATTTTTCCGGATTTGTATGGAACATCCTTATGCAGTTGCATTCGGGTGTGGCTTTCTTGTACTGGGCATTGCAACGGGGGTCTCCACCTGTGCCATTTTGAAGCACGATAATTTCCTTACAGATTGCATGGAGCGGGCGGGACAGTCGTCTGTGCTTTTTCATGGCTTTTTCCGGATTGCTCTATTTAATTTAATGCTTTGCTGCGGTGTGCTGAGCGGAACTTTATTCCCATCGTTCGTTCCTTTTTCTTGCGCATGCCTTACGTTAAAGGGGTTTGCGATTGGGTTTGTGATGAAACAACTCCAAATTGAATATGCGTGGTGGGGTGTGGTGTATGGGCTGGCTGGTATTATTCTGCCGTCCTTTTGCATGCTGACAGGGCTTATCTTTTGTTTTGGGCAGGGGGTGTCTCAACTGCGTGGATCACAAAAAATGAGCAAAGGTTGGGAGCGCGAAGGCTTGCCTTCCTTGGAAGCCTGCGTTCGGTTGACGGCTTTTCTTACCGCGATGGGGATTCTGCTCGAAGGAGTCGCAGCGCAGGTGCTTTTGCGCTTGATAATCGCATGATACTGAGCAAAAATTGACGGGATGCGGCTGGGATGTTACAATAATTATTAATGGAAAAACCAAAGAGAAAGGAGCGCTTTGCTTCGCAAGGCATTATGATAAGCATGAAAAAACGGGTTGTTCTGATCGTTCTTGACAGCGTAGGCATCGGCGCACAGCCGGATGCAGCAGCGTTTGGGGATGCGGGAGCACATACGCTTGGCAATATTAATGAAAAAAGAAAGCTGCATATCCCCAACCTTCTTTCGCTTGGGCTTGGCAACATCCAAAGCGCACGCTTGCCGCAGACAGATGCGCCCAAAGCAGCCTTCGGCCGTTCTGCCGAAGTGACTTTTGCTAAGGATACGACCTGTGGGCATTGGGAAATGGCCGGCGTTATTATGGAGCGGCCATTCCAAACGTATCCCAACGGATTCCCGAAGGAGCTTATTTCAGAGTTTGAACGAAAAATCGGCCGGGGAACTTTGGGAAACTGCGTCGCTTCCGGCACGGTCATCATTCAGCAGCTTGGGGATGAACATGTGCGCACCGGAAAACCGATCATCTATACTTCTGCGGACAGCGTATTCCAAATTGCCGCGCATGAGCAGGTGATCCCCCTTGCAGATCTGTATGCAATGTGTGAAACAGCGCGCGCGATGCTTGTAGGCGACAACCTTGTTGGCCGCGTGATTGCGCGGCCGTTCCTTGGAAGCAATGGCGCTTACACGCGCACCGAAAACCGACGGGATTATGCTGTGGAACCCGTTGCAGAAACGATTTTGGACCGCTTTGCACAGCGCGGGCTTCAAACGGTGTCAATTGGGAAAATTGAAGACATATTTTGTCACCGCAACGTTGGGCTTGCAGACCATACAAAAAACAATCATGACGGGATCGAAGCAACCCTCAAATATTTGCAGGGAGATGAGGGTTCGTTTATTTTTACGAATTTGGTGGATTTCGATATGCTTTACGGCCATCGCAACGATGTGGAAGGCTATGCGAAAGCGTTGGAATACTTTGATGCACGTTTGCCTGAACTGATCGCTGCGATGCGGGAGGGGGATCTGATGATCCTCACGGCGGACCATGGATGCGACCCAACGTATCCCGGCACGGATCATACGCGCGAATATATTCCAATCCTGGCGCTCGGCCCTGCTTGGAAAGGAGGCGCGCCGCTTGGCACGCGCACCACGTTTGCGGACATCGCCGCTACCGCAGTAGAGTACCTTACAGGCGAAATCTGGCACAATGGAACGTCCTTTTTGAATGAACTCCGCTGAAAAAGGCCCGCGCAAGAATCCACTGGCCTGAGAAAACTGAATTTGGTCATGAAATCTTTCCTGCATCAATATGCTTAAAGCAGAAGATCGCAGGAAAGGTTTGTTTTATGATGAAACGTTCTATGGTTCGGCGGATTACATCGTTGCTCCTCGCAATGCTGTGCGCCTTTTGCATGCAGACAGCGTTTGCGGAACCTGAAAACGCAGCGGTAAATCTTTCGCGCGCAAAGAGCGCCGCAGTAGCGGAAGCATCCTCGCTTTCCATCGTGCTTGCAAAGGAGGCAGATACAAAGCTGGATGTGGCAGGCCTTGCGCGGCTGCCGGTTTTGTTGTATGTGTGTGAATCCATCGATGCGGGAATATTTGCACCGACGGCAACCGTCACTATAAGCGAAGCGGCAGCGGCCGTGCGGGGGCCAACTGCGTTTGTAGAGCCGTATGAACGCATCTCGGCGGAAGCGCTTTTGAAAGCAGCCGTAATGATTCTCGCGGGGGATGCGATTCAGGCGCTTGCCGAGGCCTGTGCCGGAACAAGCGGTGCAGCCCTAGCTGCAGTAAACGCGCGCCTTTCATCGCTTTCAATCGAAGCAGAATGCATGTCCCTCTCTGGGGAGGGGACACGGCTTTCGGCCAATGATCTGCTCAAGCTTGGCGGCGCCCTTGCAAAGTCAGAAACATTTTGCGCTTACAGTGCGAACTATATGGACGAGATCGTGCACGAGAAGGGCAATCGGACGGAGCTTGTAAACCCCAACCGACTCATCCGCAATACCACAGGCTGCTTTGGCATTGCCACGGGGTCCTCTGCAGAAGCGGGATACTGCGGCCTGTTTGGCGTGCGCAGAGCAGAGACGGCATACCTTTGCGTTGTGACGGGCGCACCGGATTCGGCGGCGCGTTTTTCTATGGCGCAGGAGATGATCGAATATTGCTTTACCGCCTACAAAGCAACGGCTCTTGCACGTGCAGGCGAAGTACTTGTTGAGGCCATGCCGGTGCGAGGCGGGACGCTGGACACAGTGGACCTGGTTGCGGGAACTGACGCGGTGCTTCTTCTGCGGCAGGGGGAAACGTATGAGCGCGGCCTTTCGTTACCGGAAATTCTTACCGCGCCACTGCCTGCGGATCGTGCAGTTGGAAAGGCGTATTTTACTGGCCCAGATGGTACGGTCGTTGCCGAAATCGATCTGTTCCCCAAATCGGACATTTCAGCCGCGACCTTGTGGGAACACGTTCGGCGCGTATTTGTTTATTGGCTGCATGCCTGAAGGCCGCGTCTTGCATCATTGGCCGCTTTGCCGTATAATAAAAAATAACTCGCCGTCTGTGCGGGGGAAATATCATTTGAGGAGAGCGTGCCTTTGTTGTTTGATTTTGGCAGTACTAATTTGTCAACCATTCTCCTGGAGATGCTCTACCGCGTTCCTGGGATTATTGTTGCGATCTCGTTTCATGAATGTGCGCATGCGTATGCAGCCTATAAATGCGGTGATCCGACCGCGCGTAACCTTGGCAGGATGACTTTGAACCCACTTGCACATTTTGACCCGATTGGCCTTGTTATGATGCTGTTGGTGCGTTTTGGATGGGCCAAGCCAGTGCCGATCAATACGCGTAACTTTAAAAACCCCCGAAAGGATGAGCTGATTGTATCCCTTGCGGGCGTAGCGACAAACCTGATTATTGCATTTTTAACTTTGGGTGTAATGTACATATTGCAGGTTTTTACAACTGTGGACAGCGTGATCCTCGATAACATTCTGAGTTCCATGTTCTTCCTGAACTTGGCGTTTTTTGTGTTTAACCTGTTGCCTGTCCCCCCGCTGGATGGATACCATGTGCTCCAATGCATTCTGGGCCGCTTTACGCGCAGCGCCGCCGGTTTCAAGTTTTTCTATTATTTTGAGCGTTATAGCTTTGCCGTTTTGATTGCAGTTTTGTTCATCAATGCAAATACCGGCTTTATGAGCGCAATCGTGATGAAGCTTTGGGCTGGCATGGACGCAATCTATTCAGCCATTTTCAACCTGTTCCTGTGAGCGTTGAACCATGGCATATGAAGTCCATCTCAGCCAGTTTGAAGGTCCGTTAGATTTATTGCTGCACCTGATCGAGCAGGCAAAAGTCGATATAAAGGATATTTTTATTTCGGAAATCACTGCGCAGTATCTCGTGCTGATGGGCGAGGTGGACGAGCTGGATATGGATACTGCAAGCGAGTTTCTCATCATGGCTGCAACGCTTGTATACATAAAGTCTCGTTCGCTTTTGCCCCGCCCGCCGCGGGAAGATCCAGAGGGAGAAGAGGATCCTGAGGCGATTCTCGTCAGACAGCTGCGGGAATACAAGGCGTTTAAGGAGGCAGGCGCAAAGCTGGAAGCGTTGCAGAGCGAAATGGCGCGTGCTTATACCCGCCTGCCGGAAGAATTCGTTTTGCCGCCACAGGAATACAGCCTTGAAGAGGCAACAAGCGCGGAGCTGTACGAAGCCTTTTTTGCAGTGCTTAACCGTGAAACTCCAGAGCCGGCCGTCCCTTCTCCGCTGCATCAGGTCAAGGGGGACATATTTACGATCCGAAGGCAGCTGAAAAAGATTCGTTCTGTGCTTTCCGAACAGGGATGTGTGACCTTTGAGGCTCTTTTTGACGAAGCAAGTGAAAAAATTGAAAAAATCGTAACGTTTATGGCGTTGCTTGATATGATTATGCGAAATGAGATTACGCTCAGACAATCCATGCCGTATGGAACGATTACGATCATTGCGGCCAGTCTTCTGAGCGATGATGACGATGTGGAATATATGGATGAGCAGGAGTAATGACGCGCAAGCTGCATAGGAAGGAGAAAGTTGCTTTGCAATATGACGAGCGCTTCGGCGCAATCGAATGCATCCTTTTTGTATCGGGAGATCCTGTGCCGGTTATTCAGCTCCAGCGTGCGCTTGGATTGACGGATATCGAAATGCAGTCCACTCTGCAGTCAATGGACGAGCTGTACCGCCGGGAAGAACGCGGCATACAGCTCTACTTGACGGAGGAGACGGTTCAGCTTGTTTCCAACCGGAAATATACCGATCTTGTACTTACACTGCTGCAACCTGTTCAGTCACGCACCTTTTCGCAATCCATGTTGGAGACGCTCTCCATTATTGCTTACAGGCAGCCTGTAACGCGTGCTGATATTGAGGCGGTGCGCGGCGTGCGGTGTGAATATGCGGTAAGCCAGCTTTTGAAGCTTGGAATGATCCGCGAGCTTGGCAGGAAAGATGTTGTTGGACGGCCAATGCTGTTTGGAACAACGGATGCTTTCCTTCGACACTTTGGACTGCGTTCAATCAGCGAATTGCCTCGCTATGAGGCTTATGCTGAAGCCGGGTCTGGCGTGGAGAACACGGAGGCTGTTGAACAGGCGTAAAGGGGATGGCGATCAGAAAGAGAGGAAGGGCATTATGAAGGTATTTCGCGTTGCGCTTTTACAACTGCTGCCTGGAAGGACGCAGACGGAAAACCTTCAAATTGGGCTTGCGGCCTGCCGGAAAGCAAAGAAAGACGGCGCGGATATTGCACTGTTTCCGGAAATGTGGAATTGCGGCTACCATATTCCTGCGGATGTAGACCGCCTGAAGGGACAGGCGATTTCGGGAGAAGGCGAATTTGTGTCGGCGTTCGGAACGCTTGCTGCGGAGCTGGATATGGCAATTATGGTCACGTTTCTGGAACGCTTTGAACCGCTTCCGCGAAATACCGCAATTCTGTTCGACCGGCACGGCAAGCAAGTTATGACCTATGCCAAGGTGCACACCTGTGACTTCGGAGAGGAATGCAGATTGACCCCGGGAGATGACTTTTATGTGGCGGATTTGGATACGGCATCCGGGCCGGTCAAGGTTGGCGCAATGATCTGCTATGACAGGGAATTCCCGGAAAGCGCCAGAGTGTTGATGCTCAAAGGGGCCGAGGTCGTCCTCGTCCCAAATGCTTGCCCGATGGAGATCAATCGCCTTTCCCAGCTGCGGGGCAGAGCATATGAGAATATGATGGGAATTGCCACCTGCAACTATCCATGTGGCCAGCCGGATTGCAATGGCCATTCCTCTGCCTTTGACGGCGTTGCTTATCTGCCGGAGATGCCGGGATCAAGGGACACCTGTATTTTGGAAGCCGGCGGAAGCGAGGGCGTTTATTTGGCGGAATTCGATCTGGACATGCTGCGGGAATATCGCAAAGCGGAAGTCCACGGAAATGCATATCGCCGACCGGAAAAATATCATATGCTGGTTGAAAAACGGATTTGTGAACCGTTTATCCGTGCAGATTATAGGGGGTAAGCTCCTGCTGCGTCATATTTTTCCGTGAAACGCAAACAATAGAAACCATATGCTCCGTCTGGAGGAAAGATATGGTTCTTTTTTTATGCATTTTTTCTGGAGTGCTGGCATTGATTGTCTGCCTGCTGTGGCGCGTAAAGATACGCTTTTGCGCAGAGCTGAATGATACCCACCTCTATGCGCGGGCGAAGCTATGCCTGTTGTTTGGGCTCGTGAAAATTCCGATGGATATAGATACCAACATTATTACACTGCTGCGTAAAAAGCAGAAAAAAACTGAAAAAGAAAAGCCAAAGCGAAAGCAGCTTCTTCATAAGTTGCTATGGAATTCGCGAAAGACGGGAACCTTGCGCCTTGTTGAGCTCAATTGCAAAGGGATAATCGGAGATGCAGGCGATGCGTTTTGCAGTGTAATGGCCGCTGGCGCGGTGCAGACTGCACTTGAACTTCTTCTGCGCGTCTGCTTTCCATCGCACCAGGGGCGTATTGCTATTGCTCCGGTTTTTGACCGGCACGCAATATGGATTTATATGGAAGGCATATTGGAAATCCTTCCAACGCAGATTATAGGTGTTCTCATTAGAGTGAGAAAACAAGGAGGGACATAGTATGATGCATCCAATTGAAAACATTATGAAAAGCGCTATGGAAGAGATCAAAGAGATGGTGGATGTGAATACCATCATTGGAGATCCGATCCTGACAGGGAATGAGACGATGATTTTGCCCGTATCAAAAGTGAGCCTTGGCTTCCTGTCCGGCGGCGGCGAATACGGAATGGGAAACAAACCCGTGCGCAAATCGGGAACGGCGCTTGACGGAGAAACAGGCGGAGAAGAGAATGGGCAAAGGTATCCGTTTGCGGGTACAGCGGTTGCAGGCATGAGCCTTACGCCTATGGCGTTCCTTTCTGTGAATGCCGGCTGTGTAAAGGTTTTGCCGGCACAGTATAAGAATAGCTGGGATCGTGTCATTGATCTATTGCCCGAAGCAGTCTGCGCTGTGGAGCGCATGGTTTGCGATGCTGCCCCGGCGACTTGCACACAGCAGGCACAATCGGAGAAAGCACAACAGCAGTGACGCTGGGAAACGGACGGAACAGGAGCACAGGAAGATGAAACAGTGGACGCAACGGATGACGGCCGTTCTGATAGCTGTGCTTGCGGCGTTTGCAGTGAGCAACGGCGCGCTTGCGGAGCCGGAGCGCGATACGGTGGAAGTGTCTGCGGGCGGCGCGGTGCTCATGGACGTGCGCACACACAAAGTGCTTTACGCGAAAACTGCGCATGAAAAACTGCCAATGGCAAGCACAACGAAAGTTATGACGGCGATCCTTGCGATTGAAACAGGAAAACTGGATACGCTTGTAACAATTCCCAAAGAAGCATATGGCGTCGAAGGCTCCAGCATGTACCTACGCCTTGGGGAAAAAATCAGCCTGCGTGATCTGGTCTATGGGCTTATGCTTATATCAGGCAACGACGCGGCGGTTGCAATCGCGGTACATGTGGGCGGCAGTGTTGCGGGATTTGCCGCGCTCATGAATGAAAAAGCACAGGCGCTCGGCGCGTTGAACACGCATTTCGTGACCCCGAACGGCTTGCATGACCCGGATCATTATACGACGGCATATGACCTTGCGCTTATCGCTTCCTATGCCATGCAGAACGGAACGTTTCGAGAAATCGTCGGAACGACATATTATCGAATGGAAACCGGTGAGATTACGAGAACGATTAAAAATAAGAATAAGCTCCTTTGGGAATATGAGGGGGGCAACGGAGTTAAAACGGGCTACACGATGGCCGCTGGAAAATGCCTTGTTTTTGCGGCAGAGCGTGAAGGAATGCAGCTTGTGGGTGTGCTGCTGAATTGCCCGGACATGTTCCCAACCGCAAAGCGTATTCTGGATTACGGGTTTACCGCCTACCAGCCTGAAACACTTGTTGCAGCAGGCGATATCATTGCGCGCGTACGGGTGAGCGGCGGCAAAAAAAACGCCTTGGCGCTTGCGGCAAAACAGGATATAATTATTTTGGTGAAGGATGGCGCCGTAACAACGGTACGAACGGTTGTAAAAGTTGCCGAGCGGATTCATGCGCCGATTGCAAAAGGTGAGATTGTCGGATTGTTGGAAGTTTGGGAAGACGGCCGCCTGCTTGCGCAGACGGAGCTTTTTGCATCGGAACCGGTGGAACCCACGGCCTTCCCGGATTATCTTGAAAGGCTGTTCAGACGTTGGAGCGTATGAACAATGTGGTGCGCGCATGCGGTTGCAGAAGTTTTTGGCAGAAGCGGGGATTGATTCCCGCAGAAAATGTGAAGAACTGATTGCGAAAGGGTTGGTGCTTGTGAATGGGCTTCCTGCGGAAATCGGGTGTGTGGTGGATCCGGAGCGGGACGCGGTAACATACCAGGGGAAGCCTGTCACACTTGCCCAAGAACGCGTTGTCCTTGCACTGAATAAACCTCAATGCGTTGTGAGCACAATGCACGACCCGCAGGGCCGCACGACCGTCGCCGATTATTTCAAGGATTTCCCGCAGAGGCTTTATCCGGTGGGGCGGCTTGATTATGATTCTGAGGGGCTGATCATCATGACGAATGACGGCGCGCTTGCTTATCGGATGACTCACCCCAAGTTCACGGTTGAAAAAACCTATCTTGTCCACTGTGACGGAATATTGGCGGACGAACAACGCACTGCACTTGAGCGCGGCATACCGCTTGCCGACGGCATGACTGCACCTGCCCGCATTCAGAATGTTAGAAAGCTAAAACATGGAAACACGGCCTTTGAAATTACGATTCATGAGGGGCGAAACCGACAGGTACGCAGGATGCTGGCAGCTGTTGAACACAATACATTGCTGCTGAGGAGGGTAGCCATCGGCCCGATCAAATTGGGCGCTCTGGGACAGGGCAAATGGCGCAGCCTTACAGCAAAAGAAGCGGAAGGGCTTGATGCGCTGTTGCGATGATAAAGTTATGGCTAAATTGAAGCGGAATCCGGGGCAATATTCCAAATTTTTGGGATATTGCTTATTTTTATATTAACGATTAGCAGGAAAAACAGGATATGCGCAGAATATAAGAAAATAGGCGGTGGATTGAACGATATAATGATTCAAACGAGCGCTTATAAAAAAACGTTAGATTTGCGGAAAAACTATAAATCATCCTTAGAATGGAGGCTTGGATATGGAAATGAGCCCGTGGTTTGTATTGCTCTTGGGTATGGGTACTGTGTTTGTAGGGTTGTTTGCAATTATTTTGCTTACAAAACTCATGAGCACACTTATGGGCACAAAGGCCACCGCTAGTGAACCCGCTTCAAAGCAGCAGGCCGCAAAAGCCCCGGCGCCTGCCGTTTCCAAACAAACTGGGTTTCCTATTGGCGACCGTGCTTGTTTTGATGCGGTTGTTGCGGCGGCACTTGCCACATACATGGGAACGGAAGCACGCGGCCTACGCATCCACAGCATAAGGCAGCTTTCGGCTGAACCTGAAACAGCCCTTTCACACGGGCAGTTCGTGGCGGTCATTGCAGCCGCGCTTGCTACTGCAACGGGCACCGATGCGTCCGGTTTCAGAATCTACAGCATTCGTAAGATTTAACAAAAGCCATAAATACAATTTATGTTTTAGGAGGAAATCAATATGCGTAAGTTCATCGTGAATGTCAACGGCGCTTCTTATGAGGTTGAGGTGGAAGAAATAACAGGCGCAGCCTCTGCACCTGCGCCTGTGCGGGCATCGGCGGCCCAGCCTGCTCCTGCCGCCGCTCCGGCAGCTCCGGCTCCAAGTGCGGCTTCCGGCGGCAAGCAAACATCCGTAGACGCGCCGATGCCGGGCAATATTCTGGACGTACGGGTAAAGGCGGGCGACGCGGTGAAAGCGGGTGACGTTCTGCTGATTCTCGAAGCAATGAAGATGGAAAACGAGATTATGGCGCCTGTGGCAGGAACGGTTTCCGCTGTAAATGTTACAAAGGGTGCCAGCGTCAACTCGGGTGATGTGCTTTGCGTGATCGGCTGAACGCTGATAAAAAAAGCTCCTCTGACCTTTGCTACCAGAAGGAGGACGTATGGATGTAATCCAGAAATTTTTGTCTACAACCGGATTTTCCATGCTGATTGAGGATCCCAGACCCCTTGTGATGATCCTGATTTCATGCATATTGCTCTATCTTGCGATTCGAAAAGGCTTTGAACCGCTTTTGTTGATCCCGATTGCATTTGGCATGTTGCTCTCCAATTTACCGGGGACGGAGATGTACCATGCCTCATTGTTTGAGGGCGGCCATGTTCACTGGGCTGAGTTCAGTGAAACAGCAGGGTTAATCGATTATCTTTATCTCGGCGTAAAGCTTGGCATCTATCCATCGCTGATTTTCCTTGGCGTTGGCGCCATGACCGATTTCGGCCCTTTAATTGCAAACCCGAGAAGCCTGATCCTTGGCGCAGCAGCGCAGCTTGGCATATTCATTGCATTCCTGGGGGCACTTGCACTTTCCGCAGTCTTCCCTGCAATCGATTTTGGCATGCGTGAGGCAGCTTCCATCGGTATCATCGGCGGTGCGGATGGGCCGACAGCCATCCTTGTAACTGCGATGCTTGCACCGCATCTGCTTGGCCCGATTGCGGTTTCCGCATATTCCTACATGGCGCTCGTCCCGGTCATTCAACCGCCGATTATGAAGCTCTTGACTACGAAGAAGGAGCGCAGCGTTGTGATGGAGCAGCTTCGCCCGGTTTCCAAAGCGGAAAAGATCGTATTTCCGATTATGGTTACGATCTTCGTTTCACTGCTGTTGCCCTCTGCCGCTCCGCTTGTTGGCCTTTTGATGTTGGGCAACCTGCTTCGCGAGTGCGGTGTGGCGGAACGCCTCTCTAAAACCGCGCAGAACGAACTTTGCAACATCGTAACAATCTTCCTTGGCCTGTCCGTTGGCGCTACCGCTACGGTGGATGCGTTTTTCAACTGGCAGACGGTCGGCATCCTGCTTATGGGCGTGTGCGCGTTTGCATTCAGCACTGCGGGCGGCGTGCTGCTTGGGAAACTGATGTATGTTATCACGGGTGGAAAGGTGAACCCGTTGATCGGTTCTGCAGGTGTATCTGCCGTGCCGATGGCTGCGCGCGTTTCTCAGGTGGTGGGCCAAAAAGAAAACCCAGGCAACTTCCTGCTGATGCATGCCATGGGGCCGAACGTTGCAGGCGTAATCGGCAGTGCGATCGCGGCTGGCGTATTCCTGTCCCTGTTTGGCGGTTAATTTGCAAAAAGGAGATACAATTATGGGCAAAAAGCTCTTCATCACCGATACAATTTTGCGCGATGCGCATCAGTCGCAGGCAGCGACGCGCATGCGCGTGGAAGATATGCTGCCCGCGTGTGAAATACTGGACAGCATCGGCTATTGGTCGCTCGAATGCTGGGGCGGCGCTACATTCGACAGCTGCCTGCGCTTTTTGAATGAGGATCCTTGGGATCGTTTGCGCAAGCTACGAAAGGCCCTTCCGAACACAAAGCTGCAAATGCTGTTCCGGGGCCAAAACATTTTAGGCTATAAGCATTATGCGGACGATGTTGTGGAACAATTCTGCCGCAAGGCAATTGAGAACGGCATCGATGTAATCCGCATTTTCGATGCGCTCAACGATGTGCGCAATTTAGAGGCGGCCATACGATACACAAAAAAATACGGCGGCATCTGCGAACCTGCAATCAGCTACACCATCAGCCCCGTGCATAACGAGGATTACTTTGTAAAAGTGGCAAAAGAGCTTGTGCAAATGGGGGCGGACGTGATTTGTATTAAGGACATGGCAAACCTGCTGTTGCCCTATGAAGCATATTCTTTGGTGAAGCGCCTTAAGGCAGAGGTTGATGTGCCCATCCATTTGCATACGCACAATACGACAGGCACAGGAGACATGACTTACCTCATGGCCGTGCAAGCTGGCGTAGATATCGTGGACTGTGCGCTTTCCCCGTTGGCGAACGGCACGTCCCAACCCGCAACGGAATCGCTTGTGGCAACGCTTAAGGACACGGAGCATGATACCGGCCTGAGCCTTGAAAAGATGGCGGAGGCAGCCAAACATTTCCGTGGTGTCGCGAGCAAACTGAAAACGGAAGGGTTCCTTGATCCCAAAGTGCTAAGCGTTGATACGAATACGCTGATCTATCAGGTGCCGGGCGGCATGCTTTCAAACCTGATCTCCCAGCTGAAGCAGGCAAACGCAGAGGACAAATACTACGATGTTTTGGCTGAAATTCCGCGTGTGCGCGAGGATTTTGGATATCCGCCGCTCGTAACGCCCACAAGCCAGATTGTGGGTTCGCAGGCTGTGCTTAACGTTCTCTCGGGCGAACGATATAAGATGTTTACCAAGGAATCAAAAGCGGTTCTGCACGGGGAATATGGGGCGCTTCCCGGCAAAGTGAACGAGGAGGTGCGCAAAAAGGCCATTGGAGAGGAACCTGTCATCACCTGCCGGCCAGCTGATTTGCTTGCTCCGGAGCTTGATAAATACCGGGATGAAATCAAGGATGTGATTCGGCAGGAGGAAGATGTGCTGAGCTACGCGCTTTTCCCCCAGGTTGCACTCAAGTTTTTTGAAGCGCGCAACAAGGCGGATGAACCCGCTCTGCCCAATGCTCCTGAGGCTTCAGAAACAGCGTCTCAGGCTGAGGAAACCGCAAAGTCTGAAACAGACACGGTAACGGTGCTTTATGTCGAAGACTTGACCATTTAACACACATATGGAGAAGAGGCTGCCCGGAAGACTGTTCGGGCAGCCTCTTTTGCAATTTCAGCATGCAGCACTTGCATCATTTTAGAAGGGATATTGAAATGTGTGCTGCAATCTGATAAAATATAAAGCGAATTTGAATATGGAGCGGTTGATTCATGCGTATCCTTTTTACCAATGACGATGGAGTTTTTTCGCCGGGGTTGCTTGCATTGCTTTCAGCGTTTCAAGGCGATGGAAACGAGCTGCTTGTTGCCGCCCCTGATGCGGAGCGAAGCGGTGCATCCCACTCCTTTACAATGCTTTCCCCGTTGCGCGCGAAGCCTGTTATGATTCCCGGCGCCGAGCGAGTTGCAGCTTATGCCGTTTCCGGCACACCGGTGGACTGTGTTAAGCTTGCATACGGAAATCTTTTTGAAAAACCCGACCTGCTGATTTCAGGGATCAACCTTGGTGCAAACCGCGGTACGGACATATTTTACTCAGGTACGGTTTCCGCAGCGATGGAGGGCGCGTTGCTTGGTATTCCTTCGATTGCGGTATCCAATATTGCGTGGAAGCCAGGGAGCTTTGAAGCGGCAACTGCAGGGGCAAAGTTTGCGGCAGAGATACTCAGACGCGAGCCGTCAATCCGCCTGTTGAACGTTAATGCGCCTGATCTTGCGCTTGCGCAGGTGCGCGGTGTGCGCATTACGCCTGCAGGGGTGCAGGAATATGAGGCACGCTATGAAGAACGCATTGATCCTTACGGCCAAAAATACTATTGGATCCCAACAGGGCGCATGAATCCATGTGGGCCGGAATCCGATTGCGATGAACGGTGGACGAATGACGGCTACATCGCGATTACTCCGCTTGTTACAAACATGACGGATCATCCTTCTCTCGAGCGGCTTCGCGCGATGCAGGATGAAATAACGCTAGATTCGTGAGGTAAACGCACTATGCCGAACATAGAAGAAAACGATCTTCTGCTGAAGCTGAACCAAGCGTATAAGTCCCTCAGCAAAGGACAAAAACAGCTTGCAAACTACATCATGGAAAACTATGATCGCGCGGCATTTATTACGGCTTCCAAAATGGGGCGCATTGTCGGCGTAAGCGAATCCACAGTCGTGCGTTTTGCGTATGCCTTGGGATATGACGGTTACCCGGAGCTGCAAAAATCGTTGCAGGAGCTGATCCGCAACAAACTTACCAGCGTGCAGCGCATTCAGCTTACATCTGACCTGAAGCAGGACGATGTGCTCAAATCCGTCTTGAAGGCAGATATGGCGAATATCCGCGCTACGATTGATTCAATCGACAATGCTGCGTTTAATTCTTCCATTGACGCACTGCTTAATGCGGAGAAGGTATACATCGTCGGGGTACGCAGTGCGGCCCCGTTGGCGCAGTTCCTTTCTTATTATTTGAATTTTGTTTTGGACAATGTTATTACGGTTAATATGATCGTGAGCGATGCGTATGAAAGCATGGTGCGCATCAGCGCAAACGATGTTTGCATCGGCATCAGCTTTCCGCGTTATTCGCGCCGCACCATTGAGGCGCTGACCTTTGCAAAAAGCCGCGGCGCGAAATTGATTGCAATTACGGACAGTGCATTTTCGCCACTTGCGGAACTCGCGGATCATGCCCTGATTGCGCGCAGCGACATGGCGTCCTTCGCGGACTCGCTTGCAGCGCCGTTAAGCCTTATCAATGCAATCATTGTGGCTACAAGCCTGCAGCGGAAGGATGAGGTATATGAACGCTTCAGTCAGCTGGAAGGCATTTGGGGCAGGCAGAACGTATACGTAACAAAGGAAGCTGGGAACTGATGCAATGAAGCTGATTTTGATACGGCACGGCAGGACGGATTGGAACGTGCAGGGCAGAGTGCAGGGCAGGACGGACATCCCGTTGGATGAGACCGGCCTGAGGCAGGCTGCCGCTGTTGCCCGGCGGCTGTCCGGCATCCGTTTGAATGCAATCTATACAAGCCCGCTTAGGCGTGCGCATGACACGGCAAAGGCGGTCGCTGCATTTCACGACTGTGATATTTACGTTTCCGAAAAGCTTACCGAAATCAACTTCGGCGCATGGGAAGGGAAGACGGGAAGTGAATTGGAGGCGCAATATGCCGCGTTGTGGCGGGATTGGAACTGGATCCTTCATCCGGAAACATGCCGGGAGATGGGAGCGGAATCCGCAGATGATATTTTATTGCGCACACTTTGCTCTGTGCAGGAAATCCTTTCGTCGCACCCAGCAGAAGCAACCGTTGCGCTGGTCAGCCACACGATGCCGATCAAGCTGCTTACGGCGCATATGATTGGGCTTCCAGCTGCAAAAATCCAGGCGCTAAAGCTTGCAAATTGCAGTTATACGGAACTTGATGTGACGGATGCGGATCATGCCCAGCTTTGGGTATGGAACGATACTTCGCACCTGCATGGAGCGTGTTTGCAAAAAGGAGAAGCGCTGTGAAAAAAGTGGCGGTGATCGGCGGGGGGCCTGCAGGTATGCTGGCGGCCGCAGCGGCTGCGGAGCGAGGGCATACGGTGACCTTGATCGAAAAGAATGAGAAACTAGGAAAGAAACTCTTTATTACGGGGAAAGGCCGCTGCAATATTACCAATGCGGCTGACACGGAGGAGTTTTTTAAGAACATTCCCCGAAATCCAAAATTTCTTTACAGCGCGCTCTACGGATATACGAACGAGGATATGATCGCGCTGCTGCAGAAGATGGGCGTGCCCACCAAGACAGAACGCGGCGGACGCGTGTTTCCGGCTTCCGACAAATCCAGTGACATTATACGTGCTTTTGCGGCTCATGTAAACCGGGCGGGAGTTGAGGTTCTGCTCAACACGACCGTGGATTCCATTGCGCGTGCAGAAGATGGCGGTTTTGTGGTTATGGCAGGTGGCAGAGAGCGAGCTTTTGATGCGTTGATCCTTTCAACGGGCGGCGCAAGCTACCCTTCCACTGGCTCCACTGGGGATGGTTACCGCTTTGCCCGTGCTTTCGGGCACACCATTACGGAGATCCTTCCGGCACTGATCCCTCTGGAGACAGAGGAAGACTGGCCCAAAGCGCTTTCCGGACTTTCACTGCGCAATGTGACATTGCGCGCCTGCAATGCAAGAGGGCGGCTTGTTTACGAGGAACTTGGCGAAATGCTATTCACACACTTCGGAGTTTCCGGTCCGCTTGTGCTCAGTGCGAGCAGCTTCCTTGCGGATGCACCGGAGGGCGCAAAGCTCAGCATTGATCTGAAGCCCGGGCTTACGCAGGAAGAACTTGACCGGCGGCTGCTACGGGATTTCGAGGCAAACATTCGCCGCATCTTTGCAAATTCGTTGGATGCGCTCCTGCCGCAAAGACTGATCCCTGTGATGGTTGCGGCAAGCGGGATTCCTGCGGAAACTTCTGTGCATCAAATTACGCGGGAGCAGCGGCAGAGCTTTGCAGCCTTGCTCAAGGCAATCCCGCTTACGGTAAAACGCGCTTTGCCGGTGGAGCAGGCGATTATCACGCGCGGCGGCATTGCGGTGAAGGAGATCAACCCATCCACGATGGAATCAAAGCTTGTGCAAAACCTGTATTTTGCGGGCGAGGTGATCGATGTTGATGCCTGCACGGGCGGCTATAACTTACAAATTGCATGCTCTACCGGAGTATTGGCAGGAAGGTCGGTAAACTGAAGATGAAACGGAAGCAAAGGATTCATATTGCGATTGACGGTCCAGCCGGAGCGGGAAAAAGCACAGTCGCAAAACATATTGCAGAAAGGCTTTCCATCCTGCACCTTGACACGGGGGCTATGTATCGCTCCATGGCCCTCAAGGCACTGCGCTTGGGAATTGAGCCGGGCGATGCAGAGCATGTGCTCCCGCTCCTCCCCCAAACAGAGATTACAGTGGAAAACAAAAATGGTATCCAGCATACTTATTTAGACGGAGAGGATGTTTCTGTGCTGATCCGCACGCCGGAGGTGGCAAAAGGCGCGTCCGACATCGGCGTAATTCCCGAGGTGCGCATTAAGCTGGCGGAAAGCCAGCGGCAGTTTGCGCAAGAACATGACGTCATTATGGATGGACGGGAAATCGGCTCATTTGTGTTGCCGGATGCGCCATATAAGTTTTATGTGACTGCCTCGGCGGAAGAGCGTGCGCGCAGGCGGCTTGCAGAATTGCGGGAAAAGGGGCTCGGGATGGACAAAACACTGCAATCGCTGCAAGAGGAGATTCTTGCACGCGACCATACGGACAGCACGCGTGCGTTTGCTCCGTTGGTTCGGGTGCCGGAGGCTGTGCTGATCGACACAACCGATATGAGCATAGACGATGCCGTAAACGAAGTGTTGCGCTGCATAATTGCCGGAGAATAAAGGAATGCTGTATCTTCTTATTAAATGGTTGATTGGGCCAATCATCCTCCTTGTAACGCGACCGATCGTTTATGGCAGACAAAATCTGCGCGTAAAGGGGAAAGCGATCTTTATCGCGAATCATAGGTCCATGTGGGATCCTCTGATTCTTGCGCTCGTTTCTCCGCGCAACATTCACTTTATGGCGAAGAAGGAGCTATTTGCATCCAAACTTGGGAATTTCTTTTTCCGTTCGCTTTATGCGTTCCCGGTAAACCGGAGGAATGTGGATTTACAATCGCTTAAAAATGCGCTTAAAGTGCTGGATAAAGGGGATGTTTTTGGCATTTTTCCGGAAGGAAAGCGAGCCGTGACGGATTCGCTGGATGAATTTGAAAAGGGCGCGGCATTTCTTGCGATCCGTTCCGGGGCGCCGGTTATACCAATTTATATACATCCGGATACGTCGCGCCAAGTCCGGCCTGTAATGCTCGTGGGAAAGCCGATTGACGTCAGCTCGATTGTCGCCACTGCAAACAAATCTTCCCTGATTGAGGTCGTAACTGACGAGCTTGCCGATTCGATTGATGCGCTGCGGATAGAACTGGAGGAACTCTATTGCGGATAAGGGTTGCAAAACATATTGGTTTTTGCTTTGGCGTGCGCCGGGCGATTGAGTTAGCGGAAAAAGCTGCGGCCATTCACGGAAAGGTTTACACGTTTGGATCGTTGATTCACAATGCAGCAGTTGTGGAGCGGCTTGCCGGAAATGGTGTGATTACCGCTGAAACGCTTGCTGAAATCCCGGAGGGAGCCCACGTTGTGATCCGCTCACATGGCGTTCCGCCGGAAACCTATGCGGCATGCGAGGCACATAAACTCATCATAATTGACGCAACCTGTCCGTTTGTGCGCCGCATACATGAAATCGCCCTTGAGGAAGTCCGAAAAGGGCGGCACGTAATGATCGTTGGAGATCCATCCCACCCTGAGTGCATTGGAATTAACGGATGCTGCGGCGGAAAAGCATTTTTTGTCCGCTCACTGGAGGATGTTCTTTTGGTGCCTCAGACGGAAGCCGTATCGCTGATTGCACAAACGACGACGTCTGTGGCACTGTTTGAAGCTGCTGCGGCGCAGGCACGCCTGCACTTTTCAGATTTGCACGTATTCCGCACCATATGCAGCACCACGGAAGCACGCCAAAAAGAGGCTGAAGAATTGAGCAAATCCTGCACCCGAATGGTGGTGATAGGAGATGAAAATAGCTCCAACACGCAGAAATTGCTTTCCGTTTGCAAAAAACATTGTAAACATATACAATCATTAGCAAAACATAGCGAACTTTCACTTGAAAAAATCCATGCGGATGATATAATAGGTATTGTTTCAGGCGCATCCGCGCCGGATTGGATAATTAGGGAGGTTATAACTAGGATGAGCGAACTGGAAAAGACGATGGCTGAAAATCCCGTAGAAAACAGTGAGGTCGAAACGGAAGCAACAGCTACCGTCGAAGAACCCGCCGTAGCGGCCCCCACTGAGGAGATTGCTGCGGAGACGACCGAGCAGGGCGAGAACACGGACCCCAACTTTGCCGAAGAGTTCGAGAAGACCCTTGTCAGGATCAGGAACGGTCAGATCCTTACCGGATCTGTTGTGCAGATCGTTGATGGCGAAGTGTGCGTGAACATCGGTTACAAGTCTGACGGGTTCATTCCTCGCAGCGAATTTTCGGCCGATGCGGATGTAAACCCCGCAGACGTAGTAAATATCGGCGACCAGATTGAGGTTGAAGTCCTTAAGGTCAACGATGGCGAAGGAAACGTTTTGCTTTCCCGCAAAAACGTCGAAAGCAAGAAGATGTGGGACAACCTTGTTCAGGATGAAAACATTCAGGATAAGGTATTTGAAGGCGTCGGAAAAGAAGTTGTTAAAGGCGGCTTGATTGCTACAATCGACGGAGTTCGTGCATTCATTCCTGCATCTCAGCTTTCTACCAAGTACATTGAGAAGATCGACGAGTTCGTCGGTCAGCCCATCAAGCTGAAGGTCATTGAGGTTGATAAGGCGCGCAAACGTATTGTCGCTTCCCACAAGGCTGTCATGCTCGCGGAGGCGGAAGAAGCGCGCAAGCAGAAGTGGGCGCAGCTTGAAGTCGGCGCAAAGGTTAAGGGCGTTGTACGGAGAATTACCGATTTCGGTGCATTTGTCGATATCGGCGGAATCGACGGTCTTGTTCATGTGACCGACGTTGCGTGGGGTCGCGTGAAGCATCCTTCGGATGTGCTTTCTATTGGCCAGGAAATCGAAGTTTTGATTCGGGATGTTGATGTTGAAAAGCAGCGTGTATCGCTTGGCTATAAGCAGCTTCAGCCCAAGCCTTGGACGATGGCTGACAAGAAGTATCCTGTTGGTTCGATCGTAGAAGGCAAGGTTGTGCGCATTGTACCGTTCGGCGCATTTGTGGCGCTTGAACCGACGATCGACGGCCTGATCCATATTTCTCAGGTTGGCGTAAAGCGGATTGTCAAGGTTGAGGATGAAATCAATGTTGGCGATATCGTGCGCTGCAAGGTTCTTGATGTGAACCCCGAAGCGAAGCGCATTAGCTTGAGCCGCCGTGAGGTTATTCTCGAGGAGAACCCTGAGATTGCGGAAGAACTTGCCAAGGAAAAGGCAGAGCGTGAGCGCATTGCCGCTGAGCGCGCAGAGCAGCGTGCTGCGGCGGCCGAGTCCGCGCGTCAGCCTCAGCAGAACCGTTCCGAGCGCCGCAGCGAACGCCCGGAGCGCAGTGAGCGTCGTGAACGCCCGCGTCGTGAAGATGCCGACTATGATCTGCCGCCGGTGCAGTCTGCGACGACTTCTTTGGCAGACCTCTTTGCAGGTTTCAACGCAAGCGATGACGAAGAGAAATAATCACGCTTTTTAATGGGATTGGGCTGTTCTTTGGAACAGCCCAATTTTTATCCTTCCCGTCAGGAGGCAAAATTTTGAAGCTTGTAATTTTATTTGGGCCACAGGCAGTGGGAAAAATGACAGTGGGGCAGGAGCTTGCAAAACAAACAGGCTTTAAATTGTTTCACAACCATATGACAATTGACCTGGTGTCAAATTTTTTTGATTACGGCACCGTGGAAGGAAAGCGCCTTGTTTCGCTGTTCCGGCAGGAGATTTTTGAGGCTGTGGCAGAAAGCGATTTACCCGGTCTGATCTTTACCTATGTATGGGCATTTGATATGCGGGAGGATTGGGCATATATCGAAAGTCTGTATCAGCTGTTTCGCACACATGGAGCAGAAGTATACTTCGTTGAGCTTTTGGCAGAGTATGCTGTGCGCTTTGAGCGCAATAAAACACCGAACCGGCTTGCCAACAAGCCGACAAAACGCGACTTGGTGCGTTCAGAGGCAATCTTTTGCGCGGTGGAAAAGAAATATCGGCTTAACTCTATGGATGGTGAGGTCCCTTACCCGAATTATCTCCGTATCGATAATACGACGCTTGCGCCGGAAGCCGCGGCTGCAATGATATCGGATCATTTTGCCCTCTAAAGTGAATCTTTCTAAAACACACCTTCCGTGCGGCAACGCTTTGGAAGGGTGTTTTTGTGCTTTTAACAAAACCGGAATTATAGTATAATATAATTCGTATGGCGTTGTGAGGTGAACCTATGGCAACTAAAAAGAAAGCCACAAAACGAAATAAGCAGATTGAAGAACAGAACCGGAGGGAAGTGTCAGGGATCTGCCTGATTGCACTTGGCCTCTTTTTAGGGGCGAGCCTGTATTCTGATGCGGTGGGATTGGTCGGGAAAGCGATTAGCGCCTTTTTCTTTGGAATTTTTGGCCTTGGCGGATATGCTGTTCCGGCAGCAGTAGTGGCTTTTGGAGTGCTTTTAATTATTTTTTCTGAAAACGCAATGCGGCCTGCTGCAGTCTTTCTCGTTGTTTTGGGCACGCTTTCAATATTAACCTTGCTGCACATTCATGCACGGTCTGCAATTGAAGGCGTGCGTTTCCTTGAATACTATAAAGATGCCTATGAGTTCGGGACGCTTTATCGCCAGGGCGGCGGCATGCTTGGTGCTTTGCTGGCATATCCTTCGTTGTTGTTAATCGGTAAAGTTGGCGCTTATATCCTGTTTATCGCATGCATTCTTGTTACATTCCTGGTGCTGACAAAACTATCCATCAAGCATGCTGGGGAAAAGCTCGGCGCTACAATCAAGACCGGTGTGGATCACATGGCAGCACAACGCGAACAGCGTAAGGCCGAGCTTTATACTGAAGCTCTTGCGCAAAAGCCTGCGGCTAAACGCACGAAGGCTGCCGATGCTGTGCCTGATGAGCGGCCTGTGAAACGGCGGAACAAAGCTGTCCGGGAAGCTGAAGCGCTTACAATTGAGCGTGAAATGGAGCCTGCAGGAAATCCCAATGCTGTGCGCAACGCTGAAGGCGAGCTTGCATTTATGCCCACGAGCGGTGCGATTGAGCGAAAAAAGAAGAAGCCCGCTTCACCGCCACTGGATGAGCAGGGGGATTTTTCATTCCAGGGGTTGGACGAGCCACTGGAAGATGGAAGTTACTTTGCGCCAGAATACATTCCGCCGATTCCGGAGCAAGAGCGCGTTTCCCGCATTTCGGATCGTGCGCCTGCGGTTCCTGAAACTGAAACCATTTTGCCAACGGCGGAAAAGCCCGCAAAACCGCAGGAAAGCATAGCACAATCTGCCAAGGTGGAGAGCATTGAGTCCGCGGCGCCTGTAATTGAATATCAACGCCCGCCGTTCACGCTGCTGAACAGCCCGAACCCGCACTATGCGGCTGGGACGGAATCCCCGCAGGAAAAGGGGAAGCTCCTTGTGGAAACACTTGCAAGCTTCAACATCAGCGCACGCATCATCAATATCAGCGTTGGCCCTGTCATCACCCGCTTTGAACTGCAGCCGGCACAAGGAGTGCGCGTAAATCGCATCACAACCCTTTCGCAGGATATTGCGCTCGCACTTGCTGCCCCGCGCGTGCGCATTGAGGCGCCCATCCCGGGGAAGGCCGCAATCGGCATCGAAATCCCAAATAAGAATACGGCGCCGGTGCTGCTTCGTGAAATCGTGGAATCCAAAGAGTATATGGCCGCGAAATCCCCCATCGCATTCGCTCTCGGAAAGGACATTGCGGGCAAGGTGATGTTCGCAGATCTCGACCGCATGCCGCATCTGTTGATTGCGGGCTCCACGGGCTCTGGAAAAAGCGTCTGCATTAACGACATCATCATCAGCATGGTGTACAAATCTGCGCCGAATGACGTGCGGATGATCCTGATCGACCCCAAAGTGGTCGAAATGAAGGTGTTTTCAACCCTTCCGCATCTGCTCCTGCCCGTTGTCACGGATCCCAAGAAGGCAGCGGGCGCGCTGAAGTGGGCTGTGCTTGAGATGGAACAGCGCTACCAGAAGATGGCGCAAAAGAACGCGCGCGGACTGGATCGCTATAACAGCCTTGTACCGGAGGAGGAAAAGCTTCCGCGCATCGTGATCGTGATTGACGAACTTGCAGACTTGATGATGGTTGCCGCGAAGGAGGTGGAGGAGTCTATCTGCCGCATAGCGCAGCTTGGCCGCGCTTCCGGTATCCATTTGATTGTTGCCACCCAGCGCCCTTCCACAGATATCATTACGGGCCTGATAAAAGCGAACATTCCTTCCCGGATCGCGTTCATGGTATCTTCCGCCGTGGATTCGCGCGTCATCATGGATGAAAGCGGTGCGGAAAAGCTGCTCGGCAAAGGCGACATGCTGTTCCATGCAAACGGCGCAAACAAACCCGTGCGCGCACAGGCGGCGTTTGTTTCGGATGAAGAGGTGGAACGTGTAATGGATTTCTTTGGCGAAACCCAGTCTGTACCGCCTGTGCAGGAAAGCGCGTTTGAGGAATTGACCACCGGCGCTGCCACCGGCGCGCAGGGCAATGGAAAGCAGGAGGACGAGCTTTTGCCAGAGGCTGTCAAGATCGTACTTGACAGCGGGCAAGCATCCATTTCAATGATTCAGCGCCGTTTGCGCGTAGGGTATGCACGGGCCGCGCGCTTGATTGACATCATGGAGCAGATGAAAATCGTAAGCGGTTTTGATGGCAGCAAACCGCGTAAGCTTTTGATTGACCACGCGGAATATAGCCGCATGTTTGGAACGGGAAATGAGACGGAGGGGCACGAAGAATGAGTACAGTCGGTGTTATTTCGCTTGGGTGTTCAAAAAACCGCGTGGATTCCGAGCGCATCCTCAGCTGCTTTGCGGATGCGGGGTTTACGATTACGCCGAATCCGGAAGAGGCGGAGGTGCTTCTTGTGAACACTTGTGGCTTTATAACTCCTGCAAAGGAAGAATCTATCAATACCACGCTTGAGATGGCGCAATATAAGCAAACCGGACGCTGTAAGCTGCTCGTGATGGCTGGCTGCCTGAGCCAGCGTTACCCCGGTGAGCTTGAAGCAGAAATGCCAGAGGTGGATCTCTTTTGGGGTGTGCGCGAGCCGGAACTGTTGGTACAGCGTGTGTGTACGATGCTGGGGCTTCCATCGAACTGCGCGATGCATGGAGGCCGGATTCTTACTACGCCTGCTTACAGTGCCTACCTGCGCATCGCGGATGGATGCGACAATCGGTGCACTTATTGCGCAATCCCGTTGATCCGCGGCGGAAGAAAGAGCGTGCCTATGGATGCGCTGCTGAGAGAAGCGCATTCTTTGGCGGAAAGCGGCGTAAAAGAACTTACATTGATCGCACAGGACACTTCTGCGTATGGAAGCGAGCTTTACGGCAAGCCTATGCTTGCCGAGCTTTTGCGGGCACTGTGTGGAGTCGATGGTTTCCAATGGATTCGCGTCCTCTATGCATATCCGAATACGGTAACGGAAGAACTGATTGACACCATGCTTTCCAACGATAAAATTGTAAAGTATATCGACATGCCCATTCAGCATATTGCGCCTGCATTGCTTACGCGCATGAACCGTCACGGTACGCGCGAACATATCGAGCACATGGTTGAATACATCCGCAGGGCTTCGGATGCATTTATTCTGCGTACAACGGTCATGTTGGGCTTTCCGGGCGAGGGGGAAGTTGAATTCGGGCAATTGGCTGAATTCTTGAAAAGCCATCCTTTCGACCGCGTCGGCGCATTTGCATTCTCTCCGGAGGATGGAACATCTGCGGCGCTGATGGACGGGCAAGTTGAGGAGCATGTGAAGCAGGAGCGCCTTGATGCAATCATGCGTGCACAGCGGCATATTTCTCTTGAATTGAACAGAAAACGTGTGGGCAAAACGGAACACGTTCTGGTGGAACGTGTTTCAGGGGATATGGCATATGGCAGAAGCTATGCGGAAGCGCCTGACGTGGATGGCATGATTGCCGTTTCCGGCACAAAGAATGCCGGCCTCATACCCGGAAAGTTTGTAAAGGCTAAATTGACACATGCGGATGCATATGATCTGAAAGGAGAACTCCTGCAATGAACATCCCGAATAAACTCACGATCCTGCGCATTATTCTGGTCCCTGTATTCGTGGCGTGTTTTTACTTACCTGTGGAAGGAGCGATGTATATTGCCGCCGCCGTGTTTGTTGTAGCATATTTCACGGACATGCTCGATGGGTACATCGCACGCAAGTATAATCTCATCACCGATTTTGGAAAACTGATGGACCCCATGGCGGACAAGCTTTTGACTGCAGCGGCGATGATTATGCTGACAGCATATGGCCTCTGCTCTCCAATTGCCACATTCCTGACCATTGGCCGCGAGCTTGTCATCAGTGCATTTCGCCTCGTTTCTGCTACGCAGGGCGTTGTGATTGCAGCGGGGAAGATCGGAAAACTTAAGACTTTAACACAATTTATCGGCATTGTGCTCATCCTTTTGGGCAATCCGCTGTTCAATAGAATTGGTGTGCCGTTTGATCAGATTGTAATTTGGATTTCCGTGGTATTGGCAATGTGGTCCTGCACAGACTATATCGTAAAAAACCTCAAGGCTCTGAAATTTGATTAACTCAGAAAGGCGAAATCATGACGGCTGAGATCCTTTCCGTCGGCACAGAGCTGCTGATGGGCAATATTTTGAATACAAACGCGCAGTATATTTCCCAAAAGTTGTGTGACCTTGGAATTAACTGCTACTTTCAAACTACGGTCGGGGATAATCACGATCGCCTTGTCGCTGCGGTAGGCCTTGCGCTTTCCCGGGCGGATCTGCTGATCCTGACAGGGGGACTCGGGCCCACCGCAGACGATCTTACCAAAGAAACGATTGCAGATGCATTTGGTCGGGACCTTGTACTTGATCCGGCTTCTGAGGCGCATATCCGCGCACGCTTTGCCCGCATGGGACGCGAGATGACGCCGAATAACATGAAGCAGGCTATGTTCCCGCGCGGCTGTATCATCCTGCCGAACCCAAACGGCACGGCGCCCGGCTGCATCGTAGAGGCAGGGGAGAAGGCTGCAATTTTGCTTCCCGGACCGCCCAAAGAAATGGCGCCGATGTTTGACGCTTCCGTAATGCCATATCTTGAGAAGCGCAGCGGGTATATGCTTCTGTCCCGCGTTGTGCGTGTCTTCGGCATGGGAGAATCCGAAGCGGAATACCGCCTCTTACCATTGATGGAACGGCAAACAAACCCAACGGTTGCGCCCTATGCGCTTGCGGGAGAAATGAAGCTGCGCGTCACGGCACGCTGTAAAGATGCAGCCGAAGGCGAACTGATGGTGACCCCTTTGCTTGCAGAAATCAAGGAAACGCTTGGCAGTGTAGTCTATTCAACAAACGATCAGGAACTCCACGAGGTCTGTGCCGCACTGCTCCGAGAGCATGGAATGACGCTTGCCGCAGCGGAAAGCTGCACAGGCGGTATGATCGCTTCAAAACTCATTTCCGTTCCGGGGATATCGGAGTATTTTTTGGAGGGAGCGGTTACCTATTCAAATGAGGCAAAGATGCGCCGTCTCGGCGTAAAACGGGAAACGCTTGAAGCGCATACTGCCGTAAGCGAAGCGGTTGCCCGCGAAATGGCAGAGGGGGTTCGCGCAACCTCCGGAGCTTCACTGGGCCTTGCGACGACCGGAATCGCAGGACCGGACGGCGGGACGGCGGAGCGCCCTGTCGGTCTTGTGTATATTGCGCTTGCCGGCGCAAAGGGGACAGCTGTGCGGGAACTGCATTTGAGCGGAAACCGGGAACGGATCCGCAACGCGGCGAGTCTTAATGCACTCGACCTGCTCCGGCGTTATTTATGCGGAAGCTTAACAAATTGCTGATGCAAAAAAAGCGAACATATGTTAGAATTATTCCAGCACTCTGATTATTAAAAAAGGATGGTACCGTCCGCTATGGCAATGGAAAAAGAAAAAGCATTGGAGATGGCATTAAGCCAAATCGAAAAACAATTTGGTAAGGGCGCGGTGATGAAGCTGGGCGATGCGGCTGCAAAGATCAGCGTTTCCACGATCCCTTCCGGTTGTCTGGAGCTGGATTTTGCCCTTGGCGTAGGCGGCATCCCGCGCGGTAGGATTATTGAGATCTATGGCCCGGAATCTTCCGGTAAAACGACAATTGCGCTGCATGTAATCGCCGAATCCCAGAAGCTTGGCGGAACGGCTGCGTTCATTGATGCGGAACATGCGCTTGACCCTGTATACGCAGAGAATCTGGGCGTAGATGTGGATGAACTTTATGTATCCCAGCCGGATACTGGAGAACAGGCGCTTGAAATCTGCGAGGCGTTGGTGCGCAGCGGGGCGATGGATGTTGTTGTCATCGATTCTGTGGCAGCATTGGTGCCAAAGGCGGAAATTGAGGGCGATATGGGGGATTCGCATGTCGGCTTGCAGGCGCGTCTTATGTCCCAGGCGCTGCGAAAGCTTGCGGGTGTTATCAGCAAATCCAACACGATCGTCATTTTTATCAACCAACTCCGCGAAAAAGTTGGCGTAATGTTCGGCAATCCTGAAACCACCACAGGCGGTAAAGCGCTTAAGTTTTATGCTTCCATTCGGCTTGACGTGCGGCGGATTGATTCCATCAAAAACGGCAACGATGTAGTCGGCAACAGGACGCGGATTAAGGTTGTAAAAAATAAAGTTGCTCCGCCGTTTAAAACCGCTGAATTTGACATTATTTACGGCGAAGGCATCTCGCATGAGGGATCTGTGCTGGATATGGCCGTAAACCACAAAATCATCAACAAGACTGGGGCTTGGTATTCCTATGGGGACATGCGCATGGCGCAGGGGCGCGACAATGCACGCCTGTTTTTGAAGGACAATCAGGAGCTGTGCAACGAAATTGAGCATAAGCTCCGTGCAGAACTTGCTGCAGCCGCTGCAAAGCCGGAGGCGCATCCGGAAGCGGAAGAATAGCCCCCCGTGACCGCTGAAAACAGCGTAAAAAATATCTTAAGCATGTCAAGGATACGGCCTCCCGTATCCTTGACTTTTATTTTCAAAGGGGTTAAAATAACTGTGAGTAATTATGTCGGTGTGTAATTTCATAGATTTTGCGGTTTATGGAATTGTGTCCATGCATACTGAGTAGTGAGATACTCGGCATTTTATATACACTTGGAGGTGCTTGTTTGTCTGTGAACGACATTATAATCCCCATTGCAGTTGGGGTGGCTTGTTTGGCTGCGGGCGGTTTTGGCGGATACTGCTATCGTCGAAATATCGCGGAAGCCAAGGTTGCAAAGGCGGAGGACGCCGTCAAGCAAATGATCGATGATGCGCAGAAACGTGCAGAAAGCATAAAAAAAGAGACCATTTTGGAAGCAAAGGAAGAGGTTTACCGAATCAAGAGCGAAAACGAAAAGGAAAACCGCGACCGGCGCAACGAATTGCAGCGCGCTGAGCGCAGATTGGTTCAACGCGAGGAAACACTGGATAAGAAAATTGACGGTGTTGAACAACGGGAAGAGGCGCTGAACAGGAAGCAGAAAGAGGTAGAGGATCTCGAAGCTTCCATTCAGGATTTGCACGACCGCCAGCTTAAGGAGCTTGAAACGATTTCCGGAATGTCGATGGACGAGGCAAGGGAAATCCTTCTGAGCAATGTGGAGCGCGATGCCCGCCACGAAGCGGCGCTGATGATCCGCGATATTGAAGCAAAGACCAAGGAAGAAGCGGATAAGCGTGCACGCAACATCGTTTCCATGGCCATTCAGCGCTGCGCTGCCGATCATGTGGCGGAAACTACAGTTTCCGTTGTTCCGCTTCCAAACGATGAAATGAAAGGCCGCATCATTGGGCGTGAGGGCCGCAACATCCGTACACTTGAGACCGCAACCGGTGTCGATCTCATTATCGACGATACGCCCGAGGCTGTCATCCTTTCGGGGTTTGACCCTGTTCGCCGCGAAGTAGCGCGCATCGCGCTTGAAAAGCTCATCATGGATGGCCGAATCCATCCTGCACGCATTGAAGAAATGGTGGAAAAGGCGCGCAAGGAAGTTGATGTACAGATTCGCGAGGCAGGGGAACAGGCAATTTTTGAAACCGGCATTCACGGATTGCACCATGAGCTTGTGAAAGTACTTGGCCGCCTGCGCTATCGTACCAGCTATGGCCAAAATGTACTGAAGCATTCCATTGAGGTTTCTCACCTTGCAGGCATCATGGCGGCCGAGATCGGTGCAAACGTTAGCCTTGCAAAGCGCGCTGGCCTCTTACATGATATTGGCAAGGCAATCGATCATGAGGTTGAAGGACCACATGTGCAGATTGGCGCTGATCTTGCTAAAAAATATCGTGAAAACAATCAGGTCGTAAACGCGATTATGGCACATCATGGCGACGTGGAGCCGGCGACGGTAGAGGCTGTACTCGTTCAGGCCGCAGATGCAATTTCCGCCGCGCGGCCGGGTGCGCGCCGCGAGACGCTTGAAAATTACATCAAGCGCCTTGAAAAGCTGGAAGAAATTGCGAACTCTTTTGAGGGCGTAGATAAGTCCTATGCGATTCAGGCGGGCCGCGAGGTGCGTATTGTTGTAAAACCGGAGAACGTGAACGATGCCGATACCATCATCATGGCTAAGGAAATCGTTAAGCGCATTGAGACAGAGCTCGAATATCCGGGACAGATCAAGGTGAACGTAATCCGCGAAACGCGCGCCGTGGAATTTGCAAAATAATGTATTTAAAAAAATCAAGGATATGCTTGGCTGCATATCCTTGATTTTTAAGTGGGAGGAAATGTGGAACACTTGATTCCAGTTGCGGATGCGCATTGCGATTTTTTATATTACATGCTCTATGATCATTTTAAGCTGAAAACAACAGCGCCCCGGCAGGCTGTCAGCCTGCCGTATTTGCGCCGGGGCGGTGCTGCTATCCAATTCTTTGCGGCATGGATCGACCCGGACATGCGAGCCTCCGGCCTGCAGCAATGCATGTGGCTGATCGATGCGTATTACCGCATGCTGGAGGAATGTAAGGATGCGGGCCTTACACCGTTCTCGCGGGAGTTTACGCCGGAAAGCGGAAAGATTGCAGCAGTGCTCACCCTCGAAGGCGGAGAGGCTTTGATGGGGCGTGAAGAAAACCTGCGCCTGTTTTACCGTCTGGGCGTGCGCGCTATGACTTTGACCTGGAATGCTACAAATGAATTGGCCCACCCCGCAATGAGCCGCTTGAACCGCGGGCTCACAAAGCTTGGGCGTGAAATCGTTTACGAGATGGATCGCATCGGTATGGCGGTGGATGTGGCGCACCTGAGCGATGCAGGCATCGACGACGTACTGTCTATCGTGAAGCATCCGGCGTTCTCTTCTCATACCAATGCGCGCGCAGTCTGCCCGCATAAACGGTCGCTTTCGGATGAACATATCCGCGCCATTGCGGAAAGTGGCGGTGTTGTCTGCGTGAACTACTATCCACCACAGCTCTGCCGGAAAGGAGAAGCCAGTATTGCGGACATCGTGAGGCATATTCTGCATATAGCGGAAGTGGGCGGCTTGGAGCATGTGGCGCTCGGTTCGGATTTTGACGGCATGAGCGAATATCCCAGAGATTTAAAGAACTGGGGCGATGTACCAAGGCTGCTCGACGCACTTTTGCACGAGGGCCTTTCGGAGGCGGAGGTGCGGCGCATCGCATATGACAATCTACGCGATTATATCGTGCAGTTTTATTGAAAAAGAAACGGCGCTCATGCAGGAAAGGAAAAGCAGCTGCTTTTCGGCAGTCTTGGGTGCAGCTTTGAACACGCGCAACCTGAGGAAACTTGGCAGCGACAATGAACCGCTTGCGGAAAAGGGGAGCAGCGGAACATAAAAAATCGCCGCAAGCGATATGAAGCTTGCGGCGACTATGGCAGGGGCAGAAAGATTCGAACTCTCAAGAACGGTTTTGGAGACCGCTATGTTACCATTACATCATGCCCCTTTGGCTCAACGAACGTATTATAGCATTCAGCATCGTTGTCTGTCAATCATTTCTATGCTGCAAGTTTTGTATTGGTGCAACGTTTTAAAGCGGAACCTGCAAAGGAGGCATGCTATAAAGACTCCAGGTGCAGAAGACGGCGAAATAAAGCGGCGGCAGCAGGAGGGGGAAAGTATGATCCTTTCTTTT